>Ga0255095_1000015_pt1 | contig 145540 bp, 105 predicted proteins | sample Colum_Law_RepC_8_2_FD_188435 | JGI IMG/M metagenome (GOLD analysis project Ga0255095, IMG submission 188435) | Freshwater microbial communities from Columbia River, Oregon, United States - Colum_Law_RepC_8d | ecosystem: Environmental > Aquatic > Freshwater > River | place: USA: Oregon...
AATTTATGATCATGACAACGCGCACATCCGACGGTCAATCCGAGCATCGTGCGTGAGACCGTATCGATCTGTTCATCGACGATGTCGATGAACATTTTATCCTTGTCCTGTTCGGCCAGCATCTTGGGGCCGATCACCAGCATGCCCGTGGCGGTCAGCAGATCCCCGGCCGAGCTTTCATCGGGAGGAGTTGGAAGCAGGTCTCCGGCCAGTTGATGCATGATAAAATCATTCAACGGAAGATCGCGGTTGAGCATTCGGATCACCCAGTCTCTGTATCGCCAGGCGTTCGGCAATCCATGGTTTTCATCGGCACCGTTGGTGTTTGCGTAGCGAACCAGGTCAAGCCAATGTCGCCCCCAACGTTCTCCGTAATGCGGAGAGGCCAGCAAGCGGTCAACAACTTTCTCGAAGCTGTTTTCTGAATCATCAGCAAGGAAGGAGCGGACTTCTTCAACCGTGGGAGGGAGTCCGATGAGATCATAAGTTGCTCGGCGAATCAATGTTCGCTTTTCGGCCTTTGGTGCGGGAGAAAATCCCTCCGCGACCAGACGTTGCAGCACAAATCTGTCGATCGGATTAGAGTGTTGCTCATACCCAGCGACATGCGGTGGCTGAGGATCCGCAAGAGGTTGGAAAGCCCAGTGTTGTTTTGCCGCATCCCAATCGACAGGGCGAAGTTTGGCGGGGCGACTTTCAGTTCGGGGGTCAGTGGCACCATCGCGAATCCACATTTCGAAGTCAGCGATCACCTCGTCCGGCAGTTTGCCTTTGGGCGGCATTTCAAGTCCATCGTATTTCATTGCGGAAATGACAAGACTGTCCTCGGGCTTTCCGGGAACGACGGCCGGTCCACTGTCACCACCTTTCAGAGATTCCTGCCGACTGTCCAGACGAAGCCCGCCGCGCAGAATCTTTGAATCGCCTGAATGACACTCAAGGCAATGTTCGACAAGGATCGGTCTGATTCGAGATTCAAAAAAATCAACGCCCTTGGTTGCAGCGTTGTCATCTGGCAGGGCAACGGGAGAAGCAACCAACAGGAAAATCGTCAGGCAGGCAATTATTCGCAGGTACATGGGAGGGTTCCATCATCACGGGGCTCTCGAACTCACCGACGATACCGATGTCCCATTAACGCGGCAACCTTGTTCCTGTCTTTGTTAAATTTGGTTGAAACGTTCGTTACTCCCGCCCGTACGACAGCCATGGTTCAAGGTAGACGCTATCTAGTCGATCCCGCCGAGATTGTGCTGCAATGCGATTCAGCTTCTGTACGCGTGTCGGTCCGGCGCACGTAATGCGATTGTCTTTTACGCCTCGTTGCGAACATCGCAGAAGTTCACGAATCTTTGTTCGAATGGCTACTAGACGGGCGCACATCGTTCGCTGGCATTGGATGAATGCTATGTTTGATTAGACGGCACGTATAAGTCGGAGCAATAAAGAGAATTTGGGGAGCCCCAGACAAAACTGGTGTGAGCCGCGACGTTTATGGTTTCATCTCAGGCGAGAAGGAATCTGCTTTATCGCACTTTTGGTTGGGCAATGTACACCCATCTGCTGCGATTGCTTTTCCCGAGTATTGATCGGCGATGTGAAGAATTTGCTGTCCCAGGGACTCTTAAGTGCTACATGTGATTCAATAGCGCAGGAAGTTCGGCGACTGATTTGATCACGTAGTCCGCTCCGGCTTTGCGGAAATCTGTTTCAATCTCCAGCAGTCGCTGCTGCAAGTTGGCGTCCGGCATCTGTTGCACTTCGGCTTCTGACAACCCAAGAGCGTTTCCTGTTAAGGACACCGCTACTGCGATCATGCCGCCGTTCTTTGCGGCCTCGATGCCCACGGGTGTATCGTCAACCACAACGATCTGATCGAATTGGCACACTCCCAGCAGCTCGGCCGCGCGCACATTCATCCATGGTGTCGGACGCCCAGCCGAAACTTCATCGGAACAGACAACCACGTCTGCGTGATACCCGCCTGCCGCTGCGATGGGAATGACGATCTCCATCAGTGCTCGCGTGTAGCCTGTGGAAGAACCGATCCGGATGCCTCGTCGACGAAGCTCGGCAATCGCCTCCGGGATGCCGGGGATCACGTCCGAGCCTTGTTTCAGAATCTCCTTCTGCAACGGCAGAAAATCATCATACATTGCGCGAACATCGATCTCTGTGGGAGCTGCTCCGTGCTGTTGTCGCCAAAGTTCCGTCACTCGAGGTAACGCGGCGACCATCGCGATGTGTTCGTGCTTGGCACGCCCCATCGGACCTCGAGCCTCCGCAACAGTGATCTCTACGCCTCGTCGCCGAAAGATTTCTACAAACACCTGCGTCGGTGCGCGACTGCCATAGTCAACGGTTGTGCCTGCCCAGTCGAGCAGCACGGCTTTTGTTGGATGAGAACTCATGATGTTCAACTTTCGATGAATGATGGGGAAAGATAGTTTAACGGCAAGCCGCTGGCGTTGCCGAATTCGCCTCCGCCTGCGGCTCGCCGTTGAATGAAAAATGCGGAAACACAAGTACGATTAACAGCCAGCATTCTTTGGCTCGTGCGATCAACAGCGCACTATGTCCAGCGGTTCCACATCTGTTCCGCCAGGCCAAACGACATCGTCATTCCTGCACCACCTGTGCCAGTGCAGATGTGGATTCCGGGAGCGGGGTTGGCTTCAAAAACGGGTAATGTTGGATGTTTGGCATAAACGCCATGCCAGTGCTGTGAAATTGTCCAGCCGGGGAATCGAAACACCTTGCGGAGTTCACGCAGCATCAAGTCGTCGATCAGTGCTTTGTCGAACGGTTCGATATCAGCTCCGTATTCGTGGGAGTCCCCAAGAATTATCTCGCCCTGATTATTCTGTGATGCCATCACATGAATTCCGAATTGATCCAGTTCCGGAGTCTCTTCGGCCACTCGTGTCTTCAACGTCGCAAGGCTCGGGCAGACTTCGAAGATGCGATAATGACGCAGGGTTAAGCCGCTCGCCAGATGAGTTCCGAGGTTCCAGTCAGATCCGGGACATTGAAGGCTTAGCATCTGCAGCTTGCAGCGTTTCAATCCCGATGCCGCGAGGACGTGGGGAAACAGTGACTGCATCTCAGCACCGCAACAGACCACAACTCGTTCGAACTGAGCCACATCTTCCGCACTGGAGGTGACTTGCACGCTTCTGTCAGCAGCGTCGTTGTCTGCTGGTTCGATGGATGACACATGAGTCTCCATCCGAAACTTAATGCCATACTTCTCTGTCAGCCACGCAGGGATAGATCGAGTGGCCTGCGGCGGATTGACACAGCATTCTGTGGGACTGAAGAGTCCTCCCAGAAGTCCGTCTGGATTGGCAGCCGGTGTTCTCTGATGCACTTGCGCGGGTGTTAGCAGTTCGCAGGCGATGCCGAGGGTTTCTGCCTTCGACTGAAACTCCTGCAGCACTACCCATTCATCCGCGCGATGAGCCAGATGAATAGAGCCACAGTGATTGACCCACAATCCGGCTTCCGTGGAAAGCCGCATCCAGCGAGCTCGACTGAGCATCGCGGTTTCGTAGTTTTCACCATGCGGTTGGCCAATAGGCCAGACCATTCCGAAATTGCGAATCGAGGCACCTGAAGCACGTGCACTTCGCTCGTACACGGTGACCTGATAACCCCGCTCCGCGGCCGACCACGCATGAGCCAGCCCGACGATTCCTGCACCAATGATCGCAACTTGAGGTCGATTCACAACGATTTCACTTTAGATAAAACAACAACCTGAAGCGCTGTGGTCTGCTCACAGTTTCTTAACACAGTTCCACAGACTATTCTCAGTTCTCTGCGTAGAGTGATGAACGAGCCGCAGTTTGTGAAGCGTCTTGAAGATTGTGTGAATTTGCGAAGAACGGGTCCACAATTGAGCCAGAAAGAACCCGGCGTGACTCCCCCAGATGCGGATCAGGCAAGTTCCCGTAACAGCGATCAGTCGCTTTGGGCCGCAGGGGCAATGCTTGCGGCATTCGGAACGTACTTCTGCATGTACGCATTCCGAAAACCATTCACCGCGGCACAGTTTACGGATGTCACTGTTTACGGACTGACCTTCAAGTCGGTGCTTGTAACTTCACAAGTGATTGGCTACTCGATCTCCAAGTTCATCGGCATCAAGGTCATCTCCGAGATGAAAGCCTCTCGGCGTGCTCAGACACTGCTGGGACTTATTGCCATCAGTGAGATCGCTCTGATCCTGTTCGGCGCGGTACCTCCACCATGGAACGCGGTCTTCATGTTCATGAACGGACTTCCGTTGGGCATGGTCTTCGGGCTGGTGATGGTATTTCTGGAAGGTCGTCGTGTCACCGAAGCACTCTCGGCAGGATTGTGCGCGAGCTTCATTCTGGCGGATGGTGCCACGAAATCTGTTGGAGCGTGGCTGTTGGAAATGGGCGTTTCTGAATACTGGATGCCGGCCGCTGCGGGAGGCATCTTCACGATTCCGCTCATCATCGGCGTCACGATGCTGGCTCGCACGCCGCCGCCGAATCAGTTGGATGTGGAAGCTCGTTCTGAAAGAGTGCAGATGACTCGGGACGACCGCTGGCTGCTGATGCGTAAGTATGGGTTCGGGCTGACGATGCTGGTGGTCATGTATCTGCTGGTCACGATTCTTCGCAGTATCAGAGCAGACTTTGCGACGGAAATCTGGATCGGACTCGGTGAACCCGCCGCTCCTCGGACGTTCACCTCATCGGAGATCATCGTGGCTCTCGGAGTCGTCGCGATCAACGGCAGTATGGTTTGGGTTCGTGACAACAAAAAGGCGTTCAATCTGTCCCTGTTGACGTGTCTGGCGGGATTTTGTCTGCTTGGTTCTGCGCTGATTGGCCGATCCTTCGGGCTTGGCGGTTTCGCATTTATGGTCATGGTTGGACTTGGTCTGTATTTGCCATATGTCGCCATGCACGCGACGATCTTTGAACGACTGCTCGCGATGACTCGTGAGAAAGGCAACGTGGGATTCCTGATGTATCTGGCAGACTCCACAGGCTATCTTGGCTACGTTGGCTGTATGCTGTTCAAAGGCGTTTTCAATCATCAGGGCCAGTTTCTGCCATTCTTCACGACAGCCTGCTGGATCACATGTATCCTGTCTGTCCTTTGCATCGCGGCCAGCATGCGTTACTTTGGCGGCCGGCGGTTGACGGATCGCCAACCCGTCTCATCCACGTAGGGTGTGACAAACGAGCGAATGCGAGTGCCGGCACACCGTTTTGCGCTCGTTGTTGACACATCGCCGGGCGGTGGTTTAGACCTGCATCTCATGATGGCTTTGAAGGCAAATGGTGTGCCTGCGCCCGCCAGGGCGAACTTGTCACACCCTACGATATGTTTCTTTGAGATCACGAAAGCACATCCCATTTCATGACCGGACAATCACTCGCGGCTGTCTTTGATGGAACAGCCGGCCAGATTGAGTTGCAGTATCTGCCAACACCTGTGCCGCGCGGTGCGGAGATTCTTGTGCGAGTCGAAAGCTGCACGTTGTGTGGCAGCGATCTGCACAGCTATGAGGGACGTCGAAAGGTTCCTGTTCCGACAATTCTCGGCCATGAAATCGTGGGACGCATCGAAGCCTTCGGTCCGGATGCTGTTCGCTCGGACGCTGCAGGCTGTTCTCTGGAAATCGGCAGCCGAGTCGTCTGGGGACTCGTGGCAGCCTGCGGGGAATGTTTCTACTGCCAGCGTGATTTAAGTCAGAAGTGTCTGCGATCTGTCAAGTACGGACATGAATCCTTTCGATCCGGCTATGAGCTTCTCGGCGGTCTCGCCGAACACTGCCTGCTGATGCCGGGCACTGCGATCGTCAGATTGCCGGAAGATCTGAGCCTCAACACCATCAGCCCCAGCGGCTGCGCGACAGCGACGATCGCTGCGGCTCTGGAACCCATCGACACGTTGAAGGATCGAACGATCTGCATTACCGGCGCGGGATTGCTGGGACTGACCGCCAGCGCGATGGCTTGCAGTCGAGGTGCCTCAGCGGTGATCGTCTGTGATCTGCATGAAGAACGTCGAGCCCGTGCGAAGTTGTTCGGGGCGACTCATTGCGTGACGCCGGATGAGTTGCCTGCTGTGTTGAAAGAAGTCACGGGAGGTCACGGAGCCGACGTCGGCCTTGAAGTGTCGGGTGCTCCAGCGGCGTTTCATACGCTTTGGCCACAGCTAAGGCTGGGAGGTTCTTTGATTCTTGTCGGAGCGGTGTTTCCATCGGAACCGATCTCGCTGGCGATGGAACAGATCGTACGCCGCAACCTGACGATTCGAGGGATCCACAACTACGGACCACGACATTTATCGCAGGCGGTCGAGTTCCTGCAGGAAACGCAACACGTCTATCCTTTCGAATCAATTGTTTCGCAGTGGTTCAGCCTGCAGAATGTGGCTGCTGCTTTAGACGAAGCGATGAATCCAAAAAACATTCGCGTGGGCGTGAAACCTTAGTAGCCTGATGATTTAGTCACTTCATCAGCCGCAGGGCGTTAGCCCCCGGTTGTTTTCCTGGGTTTCGGCGGCGAAAACCGGACGCGTCGCGTTCCGGCTGATTAATTCAACAGGCTGTTAGACTACGCCTTCACTGCCCCGGCTTTACCGTTCTCGACGACCCAAGTGCCGCGATTGATCAGGGGTGCGTTTGGCTTGTCGACGAATTCGACAACCTGATAATCGCTTCGCCACTCTTTCGGTGTCACCGTGCAACTGACGTAGCCGCGTTCAGAGTTCTGGAATTTGACGAACGGATTTTCCGCCATTAGCTCTGCATGGCCTTTGATAAACTGCAGCCCGTTACCGCCCGACGAGATCGATGTGCAGACAAACTCCGACGCCACAATCGGATCTTTCACGTTGTCAAAATCGACTTTCAGATCATTCACCCAGTTGGAGTGAATATCGCCGGTCAGCACGACAGGATTGGATATTTGCCGAGTCGCCATGAAGTCCAGCAGTTTCTTTCGAGAGATGTCGTAACCGGCCCACTGATCCATGCTGAATTTGGCTTCCACTCCGGCCGTGCGGTCAACACGCGCCATCATGACCTGTTGTCCGAGCACATTCCACTTCGCCTGTGACTGCAGCAGATCGCTCATTAGCCAGCGTTCCTGTTTGTCGCCCAGCATGGTTCCCAGCGGATCAAACACACCTCCTTCCAGCGGCTTCAGTTTGTCGCCGTTCGGCTGGTCGGTGCGATACTGACGAGTATCCAGCATTTCAAATCGGGCCAGTCGGCCAAAATCAATCGTGCGGTACAATGTCATGTCCGGCCCTTGAGGCAGACACGTGCGCCGCAGCGGCATGTTCTCGTAATAGGCCTGATACGAGTTTGCTCGCCGCAGCAGGAACTCCGCCGGCGACACATGCGACTCTTCCGAGATCGCCCCTGCGCAGTTGTTGTCGAATTCGTGATCGTCCCACACGACAACCCATGGACACAGAGCATGCATGGTCTGAAGCGACGGATCCATTCGGTACTGAGCATACCTGTTGCGGTAATGTTCCAATGTCGTGATCTCAGGCCCGTGATGCTTGCGGACTCGGTTGTCCATTCCCGCGTATTCGTAGATGTAGTCGCCCAGATGCAGCACGAGATCCGGATTCTCTTTGGCCATGTGATCGTAGGCCGTGAAATAGCCGCTTTCATAGTGCTGACATGATGCGAAAGCGAACTTCAGTTTCTCGGGCATGATGTCCACGGCAGGCATCGTGCGAGTCTTCCCGATTCGGCTGACAGCATCGCCCGCATGAAAGCGATACCAGTACCACGTGTCGGGTTTGAGTCCGCTCAGTTCGACGTGAATCGAGTGCCCCAGCTGAGGCGTGGCCAGTTCAGTGCCCGACTGCGTGATCTGCTGAAATCCTTCGTCGGTCGCGACTTCCCAATTCACTTCGTAGCTTTCCGGAGACATCCCACCGCCATTCAGCGGATCGATGGCGAGACGCGTCCAGAGTACTACCCCATCGCTGGTTGGGTCGCCGGAAGCGACACCCAATTGAAACGGATCCTGAGCAAACACAGGACGACGAATGACTGCTCCCTGTGCGAAACGCCCCAGCCATGGCAGCACAGCCAGAGACGCACCGGAGAGCAGGAGGTTTCTTCGTGATAATGCAAGATCGTGCAGATGACGTTGGGTGGACATGGCGATTGATTTCTTCGGTTGCGGCGGGGATTTCAGTTAACGGCGAGTACAGGGCGAGGGGGCATTACAGCAGCGCCTCCAGTTTAACGTCGAGAAATGGCGTGGAATGCGGTATCACAGAAGGAATCTCTCAATCAGGCTACGATAGCTTTGGAGATTAGCAGTCGGCGTGTTGGGCACCTTACCCATGTCGTCGTAGTGGCGCACTTTGATGCAGGCGGTAAAGTGAGGATTGGTTTCAAACTTCTGCGCCTCGACGTCAGTCATCGGTCCGCCCTGCAGTTGCAGACTAAGCCGCGATGATTCGGAAAGCCCGGCTTCATACGCAGGATTCTTCCAGCACAGGTATCTTTTCGCCGCGACGTGTTGTCGAATCGGCTCCAGAATGATTTCCGGAAACAGATCCTTCAATAAAGTGGCGCCAACAATTTCGTGCCTGGCATCAATACCTTGTTGAGCAATGTCTTCGCCAAGATCATGCAGCATGTGACCGTAGTCATGCAGCAGACAGGAGAGCACGATACTGTCCGATTCACCAAACTGCCGAGCAAACTCGGCGGTCTGCAGCGCGTGCTCCAGTTCGCTGACGTTTTCTCCGTAGTGGCGGCTGCCGTACTCACAAAAGATTGAGAAGATCTGGTCCACGGGGGCGAGTTCAATGGTTTCGGTCATACCCTGCTTTCGTTTCATCATGAGTTGAGAAGAAATCACTTCGTGATGACGTTAAGACTGCTCCGTGAACTTTCGGTGAAGAGACTATTGAAAGCAACCGTTTGGTTCTCGGAGCCAGGATTGACAAGGTGTAGGAAGCGATGCACATATTTCTTTGTAGGGCTGTAGGCAGATTCCAATGCTGCGATTCCTCTATTCTGAAATGCAAACCAATGCCGTTGTTGTGCGTACGAATAACTGACCATTCGAGATTGCTGGGGTCGTGTACATTTCTTCGTCGAGCGAATTCTTTGCCAGTACGTTAAAGGACGAACCGTTCTCGAAAATCGTGCATCGGCCAGTGTCTTCGAACATGTAGATCCTGTCGCCAACGGCAATCGGGGAACTGTAAGTCGAGCCCAGTGCTCGTGCCGTGTGCAGAACCTTGCCAGTTACAGGCTCAATGCACGAGTAAACACCGAGATCATTGATGATGTGCAGATAGTCGCCGACAAGCAGTGGCGATGGCACATACGGCATCCCCCGCTCACTGCGCCAGACGACGTGAGTTTCCGTGACGTCGCCTGATCCGCCGAGTTTCACGGCCAGAGATTTCTTGTCGGGTGAACCGCCAAAGCTGAACACCATCCCGTGGCCCACGGACGGTGTGCAGACAAATTTCTCTGTGGGACCGGCAGCACTCCAGAGCTTCTCGCCGGTTGCTGGATTCAGTCCCAGCGTCTGCTGTGATCCTGTGAGGATCAACTGATCGGCACCTTCGTATTGAGTCAGCACGGGTGTCGAAAAGGATCGCTGATTAACGTCCGGGGTGTACCGCCAGATTTCATCGCCGGTTTTGCGATCGAGCATAACCACAAACGCCGTTCCATCCTGATGACCATTAACGATCACTCCGTCACCGTAGATGACCGGCGAGGCCGCGAAGCCATGATTGGAATAGAAGGTTCCAGGCGCGACAGTCCACAGAATTTTGCCGTCCATATCGAGAGCGACAACCTTCATGCCCTGATCATCCACGAAGGCCGCAAAGACCCGTTCACCGTCTGTCGCCGGAGTCGATGATGCCATCGTGTTGTCCTGATGCATCTTGCCGCCAGGTCCCGAATGCACAGACTGGGACCAGAGAATCTTTCCGTCCGTGCGGTTGATACAGATGACTCGTCGTGACTGATCTTCTTCGACACCTGTGGTCACGAAGACTCGATCCCCCGTGACAATCGGTGACGATCGACCTCGTCCAGGGATCTCCGTTCGCCATGCGATGTTCTCAGATGCACTCCATTTCATCGGTGCTTCAGATTCCGTGCTGACGCCATTGCCCTTTGGGCCTCGCCACGCCGGCCAGTCATCGGCGGATGTGGTGTTGAGATTTAGAAGGGCCAGGGCACTAGCGGCCAGAAGGGTTTTGACGTGTTGATATGTTTTCGGCATGATTTTGGGGCTTGATTATTTGATGAGATTGAAAGCAGTTAAGGGCTGCAATTTGGCCCTTTCCGGCCCTGTGCCGGATGAGCCAAGGTTTGAAAACTAAAACGAATGGAATGGGCCACCGGCCCCCTTCGGCTTCATGCCGATGGAGCCGCGGTTTGGCAACTCGCTGCGGCAGTTTTCAAACCCTCTTTCCACCGGCATAAAGCCGGCGGGGACGACGTTTTGAGAAGCGTTTCGGTGTTAGTTTCCAAACCCCGCTCAACCGGCATAAAGCCGGATTGGGGCGAATTCGATAGTAGTGCAAAAGCCGTTAAACCACCGGGGTAAACCCGGTGGCGTATGATTTCGTCATTAAATCTACGGCAAATGAAACTGCCCGGCTTCGCCACCCGTTTCCAGATTGAACAGCCGCACGTTGCCTGTCACGTCAGCGGCGACGATGTGTGTCGCATCCTGAGTCATTGCGAGGTCTGTGACTTCGTCGTCCATAACAATCACTTGAGTGCTCTGACCCGATGCCTGTCGGATCGCCAACTTCCCGCTGCGGCCACCAACAACGAAAGGACCGGCCGCCGCGGAGTCGGCTGCGAGCAGACCGCCGATGTTCTCAGACTCGATTCGCAACTGTTTGCCTTCATGCATGTCCCATTCGCGAAGTGTTCCGTCTTCGCTGACGGACATGAGAGTGTTCGAATCCGCCGACCAGACGATCCCATGAATCGCCCCGGAGTGACCTCGCAGCGTATGAAACGCATTGCCCGATATGGCTTCCCAGATCTGCAGACTGCCAAAGCGGTCGCCGGAGGCCAGCAGCAGTCCGTCGTTACTAAAGGCCAGAGTCAACACCCAGTCCGTATGCTTCTTCATCTCGGCGGTCTTTTCGCCGCTCACGGTGTCGAACAGTTTGACCGTTCGAGATGGTCCGCTCAGAGCGACCAGTCGTCCGTCGGGACTTAAGTCTGCCGCCAGCACAACATCGGACTCATTGCCAACTTCGAACAGAACAGCTCCCGTCGCCACATCGAAGCCCATGACTTTGCCGGAAGCTCCGCCAATTCCTCCGCCGACCAGCAGAGTGCTTCCGTCACGAGAGAACCGCAGCACGAAAACATCGCCCGCAGGAAATGGAATGGTGGTGACCAGAGCCTGATCGGTCCACTGATAGAGGAACACTTCTCGATGTCCGGCCACAGCAACCAGTGAAGCCGTGGGACTTGCTGCAACAGCCGTCACAACGCGGCTCAGCGAACGCACCGGCTTTGCAGGGCTCGATGTGACCACCGCCATATCTGAGCCATCAGCATTGCTGGTGCCTGTGATCGCCAAAGCATCCGTGTCGGTCTTCTTTGATCGCATCGCAGATGGCTGCATTCGAGGCCTCGGTCGGTTCATCGTGGGTCGCGACGATTTCGTGGCCGTCGTCGCTGCGGTGACTCGTTCCGACATTCCGCCCTGAATCCATCCAAAGATCAGATCCAGTTCTCGCTGAGGCATCTTCGCACTGTTCGGCGGCATTTGAGGATTCTCAAGATGCGCGGGCAGCGTGTAGATCATGCTCTCTTCCGGCTTGCCAGAGACAACGGCCGCTCCGGAGGTCGAGCCTGCTTTGATGCCAGCCACCGTTGAAACATCCAGCCCGCCTCGAGCCTGCTCACCGCGATGACACGCGAAGCAGCGTTTCTGAAACACAGGCTTCACCTGGTCCCATGTGACTTCCGAGGAGGCTGTTTCCTGGCTGAGAGCTGCGTTCTGAAGTAACAGAGGGATGAGGATGAGCAAGGTGTTGAAGGCAGTGGGTTGCATAATTGTTTCTTGTTTTGCTTTGATTGATCGGGAACTCTGAAATCTCGAATCGGTCGCGGGCAGTAATCGGAGGGCTGACGCCCTCACCAAGACGAGGTTCTAGGTGAAATCAAGTGCGCGAGTCTGAATTCAGGACGTTTCCGCTTTCGCCACGATCGTTGCGATTCACCGCGGAGCGGTTTCAGAGATTAGCCGGTGGTAAGCGAAGCGCCACCACCGGTTTGCGTGAGAACCTGCGATTGCACCCTGACAAGGGTGCCAGAAACGTGATTTCTGTCATCCCTTCGGGATGAGTTTCACTCGTTTTCTGTCACCGGTGGTGTGCCTGTCGGCGACCACCGGCTAATCTCTGGAATCCTTTCAGGATGAATCGCAGGGAGTACCAGTTGCTGCGATCGCGCACACCATTTCACGTTGAACCCCCAAACCGCCATCAATGATTAAACACAAACTCATTCGAATTCAGCAGAGCCCAGAAGAGATCGCTGAGAGACGCTTTCACGTCGGTGCTGGATTTGAGTCGTTCACTGATCGCAGCGACTTCTTCTGCCGTTGGCTGACGGGACAGACAGCGTTCATACAAGGCCGTCACGACGGTCATCGGATCGGCATTCTCTGCCAGCAACCGATCGATCACACCACCTTCAGCAATCTTGCCGGTGGTTGATTCGCCGTTCAGCAGATGCAATGCCTGAGACAGCGTCGGAGATGTCTTCACTTCGCAGGAGCATGCGGTCGCTCGTGATGCGCGGCCGAATGTGGACAGGAAGTAATTGGGCGTCGCACCGTCAGCGATCTGGATCGCTCGGCTGCCGGCCGGGAGACCTCGAAACTCAACCTTGGTTTCAGTCACCTGATTCAGGCAGTCCAGCAGCACCTCGGCTCGCATACGACGAACTCGACCGTGCGAGAAATGCCGTTCATCCAGCTTGTTCGATTCATTGCGGGTCGTCGCCAGTTGATACGTGCTGGAGTTGCAGATATCACGAACCAGAGGCTTAATGTCGTACTTGTACTCGGAAAGCTTCTCACCAAGCTTGTTCAACAATTCCGGGTTGGACGGCGGATTGCTGACTCGAATGTCGTCCACCGGATCGACAATGCCAACGCCGAAGAAGTGAGCCCACGCGACGTTCGACAGATTCTTTGCGAAGGCGGGATTTTGATCTGACGCCAGCCACTGGGCGAGCACTTCCCGATAGTCTGCGTCTTTCGGAAGCTTTGCGGCACCAGCACCGAGGTACGTCGGAACCACAGGTCGATCGTCCACAGGATGTTTCAGATTCCCCGTGGCCGCGTTGAAGATCATGATCTCACGAGGATCCTGAGCCTGCTTGTAGCCGACCTGACTAAAGAAGGCAGCGAAGCCATAGTAGTCGTCCATCGTCCAGCGATCGAACGGATGATTGTGACACTGAGCACATTGAATTCGAGTGCCCAAAAAGGCCTGTGCCATGTTCTCCGCAAGCAGTTGCGGAGTTGTTTCGGTCTGATAATAACTGGTCGCCGGATTATCGAATGTGCCTCCTGTTGCCGGAATGAGTTCCTGCACGACCTGATCAATCGTGGCTCCGGCATGAATGCGTTCGCGAAGCCACCGGTCATACAACTGCAGACCTTTAGGGCTGACTCCGTTGACCGTCCGAATCTGCAGCATCTCAGCCCACTTCATCACCCAGACATCCTGAAAGTCAGGACGAGAAAGCAAATCATCAATCAACTTGCTGCGTTTCTGCGGATCTGTATCTGCGATGAAGTCTGTTCGTTCCTGAGGCGTCGGCAGCAGCCCGATCAGGTCGATGTACGCACGGCGCAGAAAGGCTTCGTCCGAGCAGACTTCCGAGGGCAGCAGATGAAGATCTCTCCACCGTGCCTGCACCAGATCATCAATGTAATTCTTGCTGACCAGGTTTGGCGGTGTGTAAGGTGTTCCGGGCCGAACGATAATCGAGCAGCCTTCTGTGAACTGATCGAACCGGGCCATGATGAACGCGGAACCTCGTCCGTTGGAGGACACTTCACCGTCTTCTGTCACGCTGGCGGCTGCATCATTGTTGCTGATGAAGACCGAGCGATCCGTGACGTCTCGATCCGAGCCATCGCTGAAACTCGCGATCACCATCAGGCCCTGAGTTTCCCCTTTTCCTGCGAAGACAGCTTCTTCCGGGAAGACTCTAATGCCCGTTGGAACAGGCCGATCGGCTGGATCGGCCGGGGCACCGCTCTTCATCCAGGTGATCAGCGTTTCGTACTCATGGGAGTCCTCCACGATCAACTGACCGCCGGTATGATCCACATTTCCCAGCGCCTTGTTGATCAGTAGACTATCCTGCGGCGACTGCAGATTGATGCGTCGACCGGGGATCTCACGAGTCAGACGATAATGATCGCCTGTCGGATCGTACCCGAAGAGACTCAGTCGAAACCCATCTTTTCCGGATGCAGAGCCATGACACTTTCCTGTGCTGCAACCAGCTTTGGTCAGAGTTGCAAGCACGTCCGTACGAAAGCTTAGTTCCGGGATGACTTCGACATTGGCGACCTTTACGGGAACGATCACTTTCTGACCGTCAACGCTGACATGAATTTCCGTCGCCCCGTTTGCCAGAGGTTGCACGAGTCCGTCTTCAAGCTTGACGATGGCGTTATCAACCGGCGTGATCGAAGCTGATGCCGTCACATCCTGAGTACTGCCGTCCGTACGTTCGGCAAGAATCAACAACCGCTGCCAGTCGCTGCCATCGGAGAGAGCAACTTCCGCTGGATACACCCGGTGTTTCACCATCTCACCGGACGGCTCGCGATGTTCCGCTACAGTCTGTGCAAAGACTGTGGGGGTGATTAGGAGCGTGAGTATTGCGACGGAGTGTTTGAGATACATGGAGAGAAACCTTGTGTGATGGAGGGCTGGAGGCCCGGCATATCTTCTGCCGGGGCCGTGAGGCCCCGGTAAGGAGAATAGATGAACTTCAGGCCTGAAAGGCCGGCACATCACGTGATGTGTCGCCCCTCCGGGGCTTCAATAATGTTTGGATTACCTTCCGGTGGCTTACGCCACGGGCAGAGGTTGTTTCGGCCCATTCTGGCCTGATTCGGTTCTATCACTTCTTCTTCGCCTGCTGACGCAGGACATCGAGTTTGCTCAGTGGTTTTCCGTCCTGATCGGTGACCAGCATTCCTGCAGGTTCAATTTTCAAAATGCTGCCACGACCGACCAGCCAGGACACGTTCTGACCGTCGACTTCTCCCGTCAGACGAACCATCAGGTCTGGAAAAGTTCCGATTGGGCAAGAGTCTTCCGGGTTCAGGGCGAAACGAATCTCGTTATCCGCACTCGCCACTTCGACCGTTGCTGCCGTGACGCGATTGGGGAGTCCTTCAAGCACCGCGGTAAGCTTCTGAGGCAACTCGCCTCGTCGCTCCAGTACGCAGGACACGTCACGCGACTTTCCCTGTTCCGCGACAACCGGCTCGATGGTTCCGGCCACGGGAGCATTCGCGATTGTCAGTTCCACCAGATTCGAAGCCACGGCCGTGCGGGCCAGCGGTTTGGATCGACGGCTTCCACGTTCCTCCATTCCCGTTCGATCGGGCGCCGCATCGGGTGCTAAACCGGGTCTCGCCTCGGCACAGATCTGCCAAGTGCGAGACGCCGCTTTGGGCCAAGCATGCATCGGATAACTGACCTGCGTTTCACCGGGCGGGATGATCACCTTGTCAGGGCCATCCACCCACGGAGGAAGGAACGGAAACGAAATTTCCAGAGGTGCATCAAAGCCCTCGGAGCGAGTCGCGATGATTTGCAGATTCACTGTTCCATCGGGAGCCAGGCTGGCAACAGGCTTCGCGAGACTGATCGAGTAAGGCACTTCGTCGACCACCGCAACGGCTACACGCTCAACTTCCGCCGACTGAAACAACTGATCCGCAGAGGCTGCGACAAGATCGACCACCTGTCGAAACTGACCGATGACGCTTCCTGCCGGCGTGATGGCCGACGCTTCGACATTCACAAGTCGGCCCGATGTTTCTGCTCCTGAGTCCGCTTCAATCACCATCGGCACCCAAAACCGGTCTGCAGGAATCACTGTGTTCGGTAAACGCACACCGTCAGGAAGTCCGCTCAGAGCCAGATTCACGTCACCGGAAAAACCACTGCGCCGGCAGGCCAGAAACGTGACGACTCGATTGCCTCGCGGCACCGCAATCGACTGGCGCTCCTGAGACAAACGATTCGGGCGAGACAGAAACGCGGTGAGCCCCGGTTCAAACGGCGAGATTTCAACACGATAGAAGAACCCGTCACCGCCGTTGCCACGCTTGTCAGAAATCTGCACGATGTACTCTGAAGAGGCAGGAAAGGTGACCGAGACTTGACTGTCATGGCTGATCCCGTCATCGCCCGCGGCCACGATTGTTCCGTCGAGAGTGCGAATCTCCAGCAGCGTATCGACCGAGCTTCCGAGTCGACTCGCAAACACTTCGACATCAAACTTCTGACCGGCTTCGGCACGAATGCGGAAGCAATCCACGTCGCCCGGTTCCTGCAACAGACCGTTTAGGGCAACAGGCAGTTCGACGGCCGTGGAATTCAATTCCGCCGACGTTGCATTCGGCTCCTGTTCCAAAGCGTTGCCAAACGGGTTCACTCGGAAAGGCAAACCCGTCGCGGAGGCCACACCATTGTTCTCACAGAAAACCTGCGTCAGTCCGGCCGAATGCTGCAACAGCGCGATCTCCTGAGTGATCGGACCGCCTGCGTCACCACCGAAAGTGACTGCAACCGTCTGCCCCGCCTGTCCGCCTGCCGGATAGACCCATTGCGGTGCAGGGAACATACCGATGTGCAGAGCGTAACGACTGGATTCATCGCCTTCGAAGTTCGATTCATGCAACTGAACGATGTAGTCGCCGTCTTCAGGAGCGATAAGCGAAACCATCGGATCCTGCCGTCGCAACGATGTATCATCGACCGCTGCCAGCCATTCGCCGGTCGGGCTCATGACGTTCAGCACCGCATCCAGCATGGCTCCACCGGCTCGCATGGCTTCGGCTTCAGCCGACATTCGATCGCCTTTCTTTAGCGAGACACGAAAGCTGTCAACGTCTCCTGCTTCAATGGTGCCAACCACGGTGTGATTGAGCTCCACTGTCTGGGCATCTTCCGCAGCATCATTGGATTCCAATTCCAGGATCACAGGCAGTTTCGAGATCCCGATGACATGCAGTTCTGAGATGCCTTCGGAGGAACGAATCCGAAGCGGATGCATGCCGGGAGCACAATTGTCTGAGGCGATCAGATGGACGATCAGTTCATTGTCTGACTTCGGCTCCAGACGTTCGCATGTGATGTCGGGGTTGTAAAGCATCACCTCGACAGCATCCTGCAGGCCAGCTCCGACGATGGTCACCGGGAACGAAACTCCCCGCTGCCCGGCCGCAGGAAAGAGCCGTTCCACAGACGGCGGAGCAGCCTGCAGAAGCTGTGAAGCGGATATCAGAATGAGAAGGACACTGCATCGAAGAAACATCATGCGTACCTCTTGAGATTCTCTGACTCTGGCGAGCGGCAGGGCGTGAGCCCTCCGAGCATTGCCCTGAAACGATGGCGTATGCGGAAGGAATAACAGGAAGACACTCGGAGGGCTCACGCCCAACCGCTCGCCTTTCGAATTCGTCTACGCCAGCAAATCGCTCTCGACGCTTCCATTCATCACAATCGACTGCGGTCGATCGCCGGGTGACATCAGAGACCTCGACGCATCGATCCCCAGCAGGTGATACATCGTCGTCGCATAGTTCTCGATCGACAGCGGCTGCTCAGCGACTTCACCCGCCAGTGCATCGGAGGCGCCGAAGACATGACCGCGCTTCGTGCCGCCGCCAGCCATCACGATGCTGAAAACTCGAGGCCAATGGTCTCGACCGCCGCCCGCGTTGACTCTCGGCGTTCTTCCGAACTCGCTGGTGATCAGCACAAGCGTTGAATCCAGTAGCCCTCGCTGATCCAGATCCTGAATCAACCCTGCGAAGGCCTTGTCAAGATCCGGCAACTGAGTCTCAATGCCTCGATAATGATACGAGTGAGTATCCCACGCGCCGTAGGTGACCGTGACGAATCGAACACCGGCTTCGACCAGACGGCGAGCCATCAGGAAACGGGCACCTGCTGATGGTCGCAGGATCGGTCCCCAAGGTTTCATTCCATAAAGAGTCTTCGTCTCATCCGATTCGCCGTTCAGGCTGAATGCGGCTTTTGATTCGGGAGAATCCAGCAACTGGTAGGCTCGCTGATAGAACGAATCCATCGTGGCAATCGCATCGTCCTGACCCATCTTGTGGAAGTGCTGATCAACCAGTTCTTTCCAGGACTTGCGAGTTTCGAATCGAGCATCATCAATGCCGATCGGGTGATTCAGATCGCGAACGGAGAAGCCTGTGCGAGCTGGATCGGCACCCAGAGCAAACGGGCCAAAGGCATTGCTCAGATAGCCGCTTCCCAGAAACTGACTGCCGGCCGTTGGCACAACAACATAAGGAGGCATGGCACCTCGAGGACCCAGTTCGTGCGAAACGACACTGCCAGCACTTGGATAAACCAGTGCCGGGCTTGGACGGTATCCGGTAAACATGCTGTGTTCGCCGCGAGCATGGTCGACTTCCGTATGGGTCATGCTGCGCACGACCGTCAGCTTGTCGGCGACTTTGGCAGTCTCCTGCATATGTGAGCTGAAACGAACGCCCGGAACAGTGGTCGCGATGTTGTCGAGAATTCCTCGGTACTCCAGCGGTGCGTCCGGCTTCGGGTCGAAGCTGTCCATGTGAGCAAAGCCGCCCTGGAGATAGATATGGATCACCGACTTGGCTTTCGGTTCGATCGTCTTCGCTGGTGCATCTGTCTCCGAAGCGGCCTGTAGCTTGAAGAGATTCCCCATGCTCAACCCAAGTCCGCCCAGCCATCCCGCATAGAGAAAATCACGGCGAGCCGGCTTGCGAAAATGTGAAGCATCTGAATGCCATGTGCCTGGTTGTTGTGTTGTCATGATTAGACCTCGGGTGAATTTTTGATTTTGGAGTTCTGATTTTGGATTTGAAATTTGAAATCGATGAATCTGCACTACGGCTTCACCACGCTGTACTCAATCACCAGCTTCGGACGCTGTTCGATGTTTTCGAACTCCGAAACATAAAAGTCCCAGCCGTTGCCTCCGGTGTTCAGAAATGCCCAGCCGTGGTTGGCTTCTCCATTCACCCACAACTGAACGGTGTCAGTGACATCGAACACGATCTCGGAAGAGTTCGCAGCGATCTTGCCGAACGTGAATGCATCCTTATGACGAGACGCTTCCAGTCCATCTGCAGAGACTCCTGAGATGAGACTGCTCCATGTGACGCTTTCGTCGAACGGAACCAGCATTCGATGCAGATTCACGGTGCTTCCTTGATCGAATGCGCTCACCAGCAGTTTCGCCGAATGAACGACTGCGTTTGGCGGCACTTGCCCGCTTTCGGAACCAACAATGTTATCGAAACGCAGCAGCACCTGACTCTCGCCACCATCGTTGTCGGCATCCGCGGAAGCGTTGCCGTTGCCATCCAGAATCGTCGTCGGAGCCAACGCCCAGATTTCGGAATCGATTGTCCCGGAGTACCCATTCACGCCGTTGCGAAACAACGCGGTCACTTTGGCGTTGCCCGCCGATTTCTCAGTCCCCAGCGTCAGACTCAGGCCGGAAATCAGGATGAAACCGCCCACAAGAACACTACGAATCATCATGCTTCTCCTTCGTTTCACATGAGCAACGCGCGCACCGCGAGCGCAGAACGAGAATGGTGATCTCAAAAGTACGCGACTGAAAAGGCGAGCGTCAGGGCGTCAGCCCTCCGAGGAGATCGCGGGGCACTCGGAGGGCTCCCGCCCTGCCGCTCGCCAACGCTTCTACTTCAAGGCCTCAGACGCTTTCTTCACAGGTGCAGCAACAACAGGTGGGCGAAGTCGTTCCGGAGTACCTGGGACTTCTTCCGTCAACAGGTTTTTAGCACCCGATTGTTTAGTGAGTGTGAACGCGTCGTATAATTCTCCAGTCACAGTGAAAGCTTCGAAGTGAAGCTTATCACCATTGACGTGAATGATTTGATACAACTGAGTGTCTTCGGCATGTCGAGTCATGAACGGGTGTCGCTGCAGGTTGTACATCTTGGGTCCGCTGACCGAGACCACATAAACTGTCCCGGAATAGATATCAGCCGCATTCACGCCGGTCGTCAGATTGACATGCCCCATCGGCGTATCAAGTCCCGTTCGACCATAAGTATGGTCGTGCCCCTGTAGCACAAGGTCGACACGGTGCTTGTCCAGCACTGGTTTCCAGATGGCTCGAAGGCCTGCGTTGTCACGATCCTTGCCGGTGGAGAACAGGGGATGGTGAAATGAACACACAACCCATTTCTCTTTGTTCTCGGTCAAGACCTTGTCCAGCCATTCGGCCTGTTCCATCGGCTTTTCATTGCTGTTCATTGCGACGACACGAACACCCTGATAGACCAACGTAAAGCAAGCTTCTTCCAGGCCTGCGGGGCCGTTCTCAGGTTGTGCGAACTGTGGTCGCCAGTGGTGCGACAGACGGCGGGTCATTGCGTCCACTTTGGCCATTTCATGATTACCCGGAACCGCGATGCTGGGAACCATCCCATTCATCCATCCGCCCGCTTCAAACCACTCCTGCCATTCAACATCCGACTCCGCGTTGTTAATCAGATCTCCCGCATGAATCATGAACCTGGCTTTCGGTGCATCACGATAGGCCTCACGGATAACTCGTGACCATTTCGAACGAAGATCGTTTTGTGCATCGCCGAAGTAGATGAAAGAGAAAGGCTCAGCGTCTGTGCTGGCCGTGGTGAACTGAAACCACTCGCTCCAGTTAACACCATCGCCAACTCGATAGGAGTACTTTGTCTTCGGCGTGAGTCCCTCGAACTTCACGGTGTGGAAATGAGCTGTATTCAGATCTGTAGTCAGGGGCTGGCTGACAGCAACCAGCTGTTTGCTCTGCGATTCCAGGTCCGGCCCCGCGTTGGCAATCGTAATTTCTGCCAGTCCCCGAGTGACCTCAGTGGATGTTCGCCACGTGACAGCCTGAGACGTTGTGGGATCAGAAGCCCAGGTCAGGACAATGCGGTCGGGAAGAATGCCCGGCCGAGCGAACTCTGCGGGTTCGACTTTTGGCACGAGTTTGATGACATCCGGTGACGCATCCTGAGCAGGCACCAAAATCATCGTCATCGGCAGAATTGCAGTAAACGCGAGAAAACGGCGAAGTGAGGTTCGGGATCTGAGGAACATAGTGGCATCCTGTTATTGATGGTTCGCGGAGATCCGCGTTTGAAGATTCAGAAATGGTAGCTTTGAAAGATCAACATGCTGCTCCCATTCATTCAACGGAATTGTCCAGGGGTCGCTCCGCAAAGGTTCATGTAACGGAACAATCCATGGACGATGAAATGCGAATTTGGGTTGAGTAGCCAGATTGACTGCCGGATCAATTAAAAACTGAGGTTTGCGACCGTTCAGGGAAGCCAGCACCAGGGCTCGCACTTCCGTCTGTTTTCCTGTTCGCCGCAGCGACTCAGCGGCCAGACTATGAGCCAGATCGAGAATCATCTCCGGATCTTTGGCAAACTTAACTTGTTGTTCGGGGTTCAGGAATTGTCGGATGTCTGCTTGTTGTGTGACTCCGGTCTCTGCATCCGTCAGGTAGTATCGCAGTCCAACCGTTTTGCCTCGAAGCATCATCCGCCATGAAAAGTAATGCCCCTGTTCTGTCCAGCCGGTGTTTCCTTCGTAAGTAAAATGGCGCATCGGCCAAAGAATATGAAAGCTGCAGTAGGCCATTAGAACAAGCATAAATGGCTTTGAAATTCGGCAGGCTGTCTCAGGTAATGATAGACCAGGCTCGATGTTGTTTGTTCCCGGACTCAGCCAATGCAAAACTCTGTTGGGCCAATTTGGTGGAAAGAACACAGTCGTTGCAGCAATCATCAACCATGGAAACACATGGATGTTGAACATGAAGCTGTTCGAAAGGTGAAACCCGATCGCCAGAAGAAATCCGACAATCCGAGTCCTTCGCCATAAGATCGCCGGGACAACCAGCAGATCGAAAAGCAGTCCGCCCCAAGTAAAAAGATTAGCCGCCGCAGTTTCGCTCAACCAGCCCTCAACACCCGCAGCCCAGCCCTGAATCCTGAGGATATTCCTCATGGGTTCACCACTGAGCCAGTCTGAATCAATCTTGGCAACTCCTCCAAAGACATACGGCAAAGCGATATGAAACTGCAGCAACAGCAGGCACCATCGCGGGATCATACCTGAGCTTTTGACAGAGCCATTTAAAACATCTACCGAATGCAGTCGATTCGCTGGCAGAATGGCCATCAGCCAGCTCAATAAAACGATGAGATAATAGTGATTCTGGTAGTTGGTCCGATCAATCAGAAAGAAGTGCGTAAACCCGATCGCGAACATCACTGTGGCGACTCGATACATCGCACCGGCAGCAATCATCAGTGCCGCAAAGAGCATGACAACAAATTCAACGAACATGCCATGACCGGGCCAAGGCCGAACCCACGAGAACCCTGAATACGTGAAATGAAACATGTCCGGTGCGCACAATAAGCGAACTCGATCTGTTTGCAGATAGTCAAGGACCCAGAACGCTACCATCAGGCCAAAGCTGATTCGGAAGACGACAAGACTGGACGCCGAGACTTGTTCTGACAGCCAGCCCCGCAATGCCTTGAAGCGATTTTGCGGATTAGCAGTCATTGCCGCAGTTGAGTGTGATTCTAAAGACATACTGTCGATTACCACGTGGGGTGGGCATTCCTGCCCGTCGTTTACCGTCTGAACACAGGGAAGTCAGAGCGAAGTTGCCGGAACCTGCTCCGCGCGGATCGGTCTACTTCTTCTCTTCCACATCGTCAAACGGATTCTTCTGAACCCGGGCGGTTCGCTTTGGCAGTTCCACTTTGAATTCGTTCTCTTTGTCCGCCACGATCTCCGCATCCATCAGGTCGCGAGTCTCTTCGCCAATGCAATCGCAGGGGAACTCATTGCTGGTCGTCACGCGAACGATATGCGGACCGACCACAGCTCCATCGCCCGAACCGTATGTTGAAAGAACGAAGCGACCGGCTTCATCAGTAAAAGCGAAGCCTGGCTTACCCACTTCGGCAGTTTTTCCAGTCATCTTCGGAGAGAAGTAGACCTGAGCACCCTGCACGGGTTTCCCCTGGCACAGCACGATGCCGGATGCTTCGGCACAGGGGAATTCTTTCAGCCCCTCGGAACATCCAGACAATCCCATAGAAAAGAGGACGAGCGATAGTGATCGAATTGTTTTCATCACGAATTCCGAATGAAAAATGTTTCCAGCAAAAAGTCAGCCCAAAGTGGCCCCTGCTCCCTCGTTGTGCAGGAAGCGGGGCGACTTAATCATTCTGTGTGACTCTTCAAAAGAAGACTCGTACTAGAACTCTCCCAACACCTGTCCGTCACGCTTGTCGTGCAACCAGTCGTATGTCTGGGTGCTGATATTTTCACTGATGAATCGAACGGAACCATCGCCCAGCACGAACTGAGCTCCACCGACGTGGTAGCTGAAGGCGTTGTCATCATTGATAGCCTGGAACATCTTGTTGAAGTTCGTGCGTGCATTGATCGGGCTGTTGAAGCGGCCATTGATTCGGATGGCTTCATCGCTTTGATTGCCTGAACCAATCCAGATCGGCCAGTCGCGGAACTCTGTGGCTCCTGTGCCAAGCAGACGATTAGCTCCGCTGGCATCGGTGCTAGCATAGCAGGATTCGCCAGCCAGAATTGTGTTGCTGAGACCGTCGGTCACATCCCGGAATCGTACGCCGCCACCCTCACAGGCCTTGTGCATCATTCCAAAGTCACCCGAGTTGGATCCGCCTGCAGCCTTGTAGCTTGAAGTTGCATAACCGACTGCTTCAACTTTGTCTGAGGGTAGACTGCCGGAGTATCCCGGAACCGTCCATGTTGCCGGAACGATCACCGGCATTGCCGACGATGGGCATAGATAGGCCGGTAGAACGGTGTCGCCGCCTGGAATAATCGTATTGCCAGGGTAGAACTGTGCGATCATTGCCGCATTGAAGATTCCCGGCTGGCCCTGGGGATTAATTCGCTGATACAAGGCAGGCTGCTCAATCAGTGGCAGAATAGAAACCATCCAGCCAAACCCATTGTCCTGAAGTGCGGAACAGGGCTGTACGCCGTCCGCCCACATTGCATGCGGCAGACCGCCGTAGGTTCCTTCGTAGTTGTGCAGAGCCAGCCCGATCTGCTTCAGGTTGTTTTTGCACTGCGTGCGGCGAGCCGCTTCTCGAGCCTGCTGAACCGCTGGCAGCAGCAGAGCAATCAGAATGGCAATGATGGCAATCACCACCAGCAATTCGATCAACGTAAATCCCAAACGCTTCTTCGTCATCTTCATCGTGAACTCCTCTTAACCAAAGAAAACAGAACAGAAATAGAAAGGCGAGCGGCAGGGCGTCAGCCCTCCGAGGTGCGCGCACCTCGATCCTCGTGGTCGTTACCCATGTTTACAGACTCTGCGTCGGCGTGTATTAATGAACGACATTGACGAAACACGGAGGGCTGACGCCCAACCGCTCGCCGTTCTAAATCCCGAGCATCTGCCAGTCGCCGGTGATGGCGAACGTGATGCCGGGTACCTGGTTATTTACGAACAACCATTTCCCATCCGGGCTAAATGTTGCACCAGCCCATTCTGAACTTCTGAAGTCGCCCCTCAGGCTGTTGCGTTCTCCGTTGAGCTGCACATTCATGGCAGCGAACTCAGTGAGCTGTCCGGCTCGTGTCAAAACTTGAAGCTTTTGGGGGACTCGATCACCATCTTCGCAAAGCACCAAACCACCGCGAGGACTGACACAAAGATTGTCCGGGCAGTCCAACACACTCGACGACGGAGATTCAAACAACAGTTCCAGAGTTTCATGATGCGGCGTGTAAGCCCAGATCTGACCCTTCCCCTGCTTCCCACCATGACTGGCGACGAAGTAGCATCGATCGTTACCCCACCAGCAACCTTCCAGCTTCTGGAACGATGATCCGCCGCGGGCTCGTCCCTGCTCGAATACTCCGCCCTCATCTTTTGTTCCCGGAGAATGAGCAAGGTCTGGATTGTCGATCGTGACCCAACTGACGTCATACCATCGGCCTTTCTCCGCGTTCCGACTCAGATCATCGCAGTCCGCGACTTTCATCATCTGCAGCAGCCCACCTTTGCCAAGATTGCCCTTCTCCAGCGGCACATAGCGATAAAATCCAGCAGGCTTGCGATCCTCTGTCTCATAGACAATCCCCGTGACCGGATTGACCGCCACAGCCTCATGCACGAATCGCCCCATCGTTTTGAGCGGAACTGGTAAGGCGTTGCCCTCAGCTAAAACTTCAAACACATATCCATGAGGACGGTCAAGACGCATGACGGTCTCGTCATCCTCATCGCCGTCCTCAAGAACAGTTTCTTCGCAGCTTAGCCATGTCCCCCACGGTGTCGGACCGCCGGCACAGTTCTTCAGAGTCCCGGATAGGCTGCTCCATGCCCTTAGCCACCGCCCATTGACCGTGTCGAACGTGATGTTCGAGCAGCCAGCAGTCGCCTTTTGATCATAGGCGGAGCTGATATCACCGAAGGCAACTCCGCTTTGCTTGCATTCATGATTTCGACAGATCGTCAATACCCCGGCTTCGTTCCGGATAATTCCCATTCCATCGTGTTCATTCGGCGTGCTCTGCCCATCGTCCATTCGATCTCCGGCCCACCCGAACGACAGATAATGAAAGCCTTCCGGCAACATCAGCAGTGGCAACCCGGTTGTTTCGTCCGGAGCCGGGCGGAGGCCACCGGCCACGATGCTCCGGACAGGCGCCGCGAGCAATCTGCGGAGCGACTGCGGTACTGCCCATGAACCGAGTACCGCAGCTGACTGCAGAAGAAACTCACGACGCCCTGAGAATTCTGAACGGTCCACAATTCTTCCTCGTTCGGAAGTTAAAGAACTTACAGCAGACGGTGGATTGAACAGCGTCGCTGTTCGCTCCACGAGATAAGCGTTTTTCTGTGCGGCGACGAGCGACACTCGGCCACTGGCCCGGTGTAGGAAGTATTTACAATTATGAGAAGATTCAGTGTGGGAATTGTTAGGAATCGATGAGTTTCAAAAATGCCTTACATACGCCTTTCACTTCGTGGCTAGTTTGTGTCTGCAATTGAAGCCATCAGACCGGTCATCTCGCCCAATCTTTACGTCCGAACGCCAGGTACTGCAGAAGAATCGGAAGCTCGTAGACAGCCAGCAACACAAACAACGTCCACCCCTTCTTATATGTTTGTTCAAAGGCCGACATGTCATGATGGACCGTGTAGCGGCGATGACTGATCAGTTGCACGCGATGCCATGCTGGAATGAGGATCAGATGCAGCCAAAATGGAATGCCGGGTGTGGCAACAGCCGCAACGATCAGAAGCAAGGCTGACAACGCCGTCAGCGAGAATACCATATGCGGAATGTTGCGCAGGAGGATGGCAAGATACGGCATAAACAACAGGGTCAGGACGCAATATTGTGTTGCGATCGTTGCTTGTGGCAAAATTACTCGCACCGCAATTGCGGCCAGCGAGACCAGCGAAAAATAAACGCCGTAAACTGCAATGATATGCCAGACATTGATTCCGAACTGACCATGGCGACAAAGATGTCTCTGGTACAACTCGTCGAAATTTATTTGAAGGATGTTCACTTTCTTCTTCTCCACAATGCCGAAATCGCGGTGAAAATCATTCTGATCGTCGAACCTTTCAGTGTCTCGGCGATGGTTCTGCAGACCGAAACGACTTCTTCCTCTGTCACCGTCAGAGGCGGAGTAAACTTCAGAATATGGGGCTCGTACTGACAGAATCCCATCAACACCGGGCGGCCTGGATGGTTCATCATCTGCAGCAGGTATAACTGAGCCGCATTCAGACCGGCTCGTTGAATCAGACTCTTTCGGCAGTTCAGTTCAATTCCGATCAGAAGTCCGTAGCAACGAACTTCGCGTACCAGTGAGACGCCCTTTAACTGACGAGCCAACTCTTCCTGAAACCGCTGCCCTGCCCTTGCAACCTGAAGGCTCACGTCTTCATGCTCAGCTCGCCGCAGAGTATTCAGCAAGGCGCGGTATCCGAGTTCATACGAGTATTTGTTATGCAGATCTGAAGCGAGTGTTGATTGCCGAGCTTTCAGAAGATCGTCGATACGGTCCGAATAGAGCGTCAAAGCAAACGGGAACATCATGTCACTGATCCCTTTGCCAATCGTCAACAGGTCGGACTGAATTGGCTTCCCAGAAGATCTGACAAAAGGGCCAGTTCGAAACATCCCCGTCTGAATCTCGTCGACAAACAGGAATGCTCCCGTCCGTTGCCGAACTTCCTCGATGCTGCGAAGTAGTGATTCGGGGATCTCGCGGACACCGCCGACACCTTGAATCAATTCCAGTTGCATCAGGGCAATTGGAGCTTCTTCGGCGAGCTGTTGAAGTCTGCTGGCCGCGTCGTCCGCGAACGGATCCAGATAGACAACGTTGGCATAAAGAGGATCGATGTTCTGTCGATAGAACCCTTTGGCGGTGCCGGATAACGCTAACAGAGTCTTGCCACCAAATCCCCCTTGAAACGCCACGATCCGTGATCCGGACGGATGAGCCGTCAACGCCAGCTTAATCGCGTGTTCAACGGAAGCCGCACCGCTGACGGCGGGCACATGATGCGGCAGTCCAGTCAATGCCTCCAGTCGCGACTGGACTTCGCTCCGGATGTTTTCAACCGGATCCAACTCGCGAATCTCTTTGGCCCAGTCCGGTGGATTGTGTCCTCGCAGACTGCAGGCGACGCCGCCAACTCCATCAAAGATGCGCTTGTTTCCAACGCGAATGTAGTGCCCGGACGCTGTCACGTCATCCTGGTCGTATCCCGCAAGTGAGATTAACTTCGCGAGTGATGAACTGAAGAGATCTCGAAAGGTGTGGTACAGCAAATCATGGTCGACAAGCAGCGGATTTAATGAAGGTAGAAGTTGCCGATAGAACGGTTCGGATTGTTCATGAAGACACTTTAGAAAGTGCATCGTCGAGATTGTATTCGGCTGAAAGGTTGTGGAATGGAAATTCGTCATTCCCTTCACAGTCCACAACGCAGCAAGTTCGGGGCGAGCCGAAAAGGCTCCGAAAGGAACCTGGCGCCTTGTGAATGACTCATCAAAAACCACAATGTCCGGGTTCAGTTTATAGTCCGTAAACATCGCTCGGTCAGAGAACAAATCCTGATCGAGGCAGGCGATTACCAGGCCGCGATTACCGCCGCAGAATCGCATTACGGCCTGTTGAAAATCGCCTGAGTCATGAGCCTTTCTCAGAGCGTCCGGTGATAGCACAATGATTCCGCCGGAGGCACCGGCTTGCTCATTGTGTGCAATGAACTGGGCCGTCGATATCGAGTGCATCTCAGGAATGAACGCAATTGTCACTGGCTCGTCAGATTCATCTGAATCAATTACGGTCGACGCAAAGTGACGGAAGCGATTCCCATCATCGACCAGAAAAACGCGTGTGGCGAGAGCGTTGCGTTCTGTTGTTAAGCCGTCGCTTCGCCAGTGAACATTCTGCGCGTAACGAGCCAGCTTGAGGGCTCCGCTCAAAGCTTCTTCACCGGAGTTCGCCAGAAACGACGATCGACGCCCTTGACTTCTCGTCGCAGGCCAGACCTCTGACACTATTTCCGCAAGGGCGACGCATGTTTGAGCGACAAACGGATTCAGATAAAGGCGCAGCAGGTTGGGGATTTTCAGACGAATAATCTGGTCACATGTCTGAAGCGCTGACAGACAGTCTGAGTTCATGCCTCTAAAGGCTCTGTTTGCCGGGGTTGCAGCGGACGTGCGGAAGGTGAGTACTGATGAATCCAAGGAAGACATCTCGATTGCTCCTCGTCATAAACAAGTCGGCGGAAAGGCAGTTTTCATAAGCACACGCGGAGTTCGTCATGCCATCCTTCAGCATCTGCCGGAGCTGAATTTTTGAGATCGGCAGCGACTGATGATGGTTCCAGAAGATGACGAATTCTTCGGGCCTCAGGAACAACTCCACATGGAACGCGAACCTTCGTACAAACCAGTGAAACAGCGTTGACACGATTGGCGTTTCTTCGAGTCGATCCCAGACTCGGCCGATGCTGTCGCGAGGCATTTCCAATGCACCCGCTGCGGCCGCCGGCGAGTCGACGTAGTAGCGTCGAATATCGATTGAAGTGTTCGCGGCGCGATTTTTTCGAATCTCCACATTCGACGCTACGGGGTCCTCGAAGACGTTCAACACGTCTTCGGCCGAGGGGTTCTCCAGCGTCTCATGCTTGACGGAATACACGGACTTCGGTTTCACTCGCAACGTCAGTCGCAGCAACAGTCGATGCCGACTGGTGTCGTACATCGCATCTCGAAACAGCTTTTCGCCGCGTCGAGCAAAGATGAATTCTTCCGTATCGCCGTCGTAGAGCAGGACATCTTCAATCGTGTCGCCCAATGTCGAAACATGGCTGCCCGATCCGTGAACCGGAACAAAGTACAGTGTCCCCATACTGATCCAGGAGTAGTTCGGGACAACGTAGAACTCCCGATCCACCTTGTTGAGTTCCTGAATGCAGTGCTTGAGAGTCAGACCTGCATCGACTGTAAAATGTGTACCGGAAACCGTGGCATTGTTCTGCGAAGTAGAATCCAATCTCTCGCCCTTCACCACGCTGCGCAGGCGGGCTTCCAGATCGAGCATCGAAGCATCGGACAACTGTGTTTTTCCGGGTAGTCCCGTCGTCAGCACGACTGTCTTTTCGGGAAACTTCCAGCCAAAGTGGTTGACGCCGTTGTTGTATCCGGCCAGCTGTACATCTCTGCAGTTGTGTCGGTTGTAAAGACTGATGATTTCTCGAACGGAGCGAGGTTTCAACGTGTCGAAATGAACCTGCCGGAACGAAGGCACAAGCACGCCAAACAGGCGGATCATTGTGCAGACAAGCCAGGAGACTCCGAGGCGTTTGAAGAGAGATGCCATCAGCGATTCCGCCGTTCCGGAGGATCTCTCGGCTGATCCCTCCGGCATCTGCTCAATGAGCACAGCCTGCCAGCTTCGACGAACACCAAGGATCGTCAAATGGCGAGTGCTGCCCGATTCAGAAATGTGTCCGCCATCAGAGGTTAATGATCGGGACTTTGCGCTTGCCTGGGAGGAATCTTCGCGAGGAATTCTCTGACTGCGATCTAACGACGTGTTCTCAATTGTCGCTACGGCTGAAGTCGCAATAGTGGCACGAGGTGGACACTTCTGCGCAGTCTGTTCAAGCTCAGCATTGATCACGGAGAACAGTTTTTCTCCGGCGACGAACGTAGACGTCAACTGAGGGCCTGTCAGGACATGAAACCGTCGCAACCGCTTTAGTCGGTTTGTCATCGACGATGACGCACTTAGCACATACCCTGTAAAGAGAACGATCAGTCGGGATCTTCCTGGGCTTTGAATCGTTCCGGGACCTTGAACTGGGATGGTGCCATCCACAGGATTTGAAGAATCCGAATCGGTTTGCGATGTATTTCGTGCCGCTGTCGATCGTTCTTCGGACTTTCGAAACGATTCGCTCAACTGATCAAGCAGTGCCTGCATGCCGTCGTTGTGGCCCGGACACAGATGGCTGAACAATGAAGGAAGCACGATAAGGCAAGTGAACGGCATGATCGACGCGAGTTGAGATAACCCTGCAAAGACATTTATCACCTGGCCGGAAACTCTCCGGTCGACAAAAAAAACGACCTCGACTGGACGGACCTCTCTGCGGGCAATCTTCTGAAGAAGGATCTCCGGTGAAAGCAACTCATAAGTTGCCCCGGCCCCGCTCTGTGCGGAGTTCTCATTCAGAAAGCAAAGATAGTCCTTCGCGACCCCGGTATCACTACAGGAGACGATCAGTCGTAAGCCGCGGGCCGACGACTTTGCACCAGCCGCCACGTTGAAACGCTCGTGCGGCTCGCTTTCAGGCGAATCGAGCAGGCCAAAGGCGGCGGGATCCGTCCCCTCTCCCGACCGTTTCATCAGTCCGCCTTCCCTGTGATTGTATCGAACAGAGGTTCGCCGAAGTGGATTGACTGATCTCGTTCGACAAGTGCCGAAGATGTCCAGTTCTTCTCCGTCATCAGAATGACTGTTGATCCCAGTTCAAAGGTGGCAATCCACTCCGCGCGATCCATTGGGCGAGGTGTCTCCAGTTTCGTAACGGTGACTCGGCGTGGGCTGAATCGGTGTCCGGTTCGAAACGGATGAGTGATGTGACCAACTCCCCAGCCCGCCACCATAATCAGCAGGCACTTGCCGAAAGACGTGTCGAGCTGCATGATGAGTCGCTCATTCAGCGCGAAGACGGGAAACTCGGGCGTCTGATAAGGCGGATGGACAAGCAGTCGATGACCGGGAACATGGACCAGTTGTTCCAGCACGCCATCGGCCGGCGTAAATACGCGGTGACAGTCGCGAGGAGACAGAAACAGAATCGCGAAGTGCCCATCATTGAATGGAGAAGTATCGGTTTCCGGGCACAATGAATCCAGGGTGTAACGAATCCCCTTGATGGTCATCACGGTGTCTTTTTCAATTCGACCGATATCCTGAACGGTTCCGTCGACTGGAGAAAGAAACTGATTTGTCTGTTCTGGAATCGGCCGAAGCGATGGCTTGACGCCCCGCGTGAATAATTCGTTCAGCGATCGAAACTGTTCGAGAGGCTTCTCCAGTTCGGTCTCGTCCAGTGCTCCATATTTTCCGCCGTAGATCATCGAAAACACCTTTCGGCGCAAGGCCGCTGTGGGGATGGGTGTTCGAGACAATCGCACTCCGATTGCGGCCCCGAGCATGTTGAGAGTTCCACCATGGATTCGACGAGCCTGTCGAAATTGTTCCAGTCGTACCTTCATGAAGTGCTTCATACTTCTGACGCCACGATCTCGGCAACACGCAGAGCATTGGCGATGATTGTTAAGGACGGGCCAACTCCCAATGAAGTTGGCATGAAACTTCCGTCAACCACAAAAACATCCGGCTGATCAAACAAACGACACTCGGGGTCTGCGGCCGCATATTCCCGCGACAGCCCAAATCGAATTGTGCCACACTGATGAGCGACGTGTTCCTGAGACGGTCTTAAACCGGAGACGCAATGGACAGCTCCGGTGCTCTTCAGGAGATCCGACATGCGGCGAGATAGCTCCGCACCACGTGTACGATCGTAATCCGAAAACTGATGATGGAGCTGAATGGTCCCGGACCGATCGAGCGAAACGCGATTGTCCGGATTCGGTAGATCTTCAACGATGCCGACCAATGGCAACATGCGTGAACGCAGAAATTTCAGCATCCAGTGCGGAACCCACCTCATTCCGGTTTTCGCCATCATCAACGGCCCCGGTGCGGGCAGTGATTGAATAATCCCCATTTTCTCCGGCAGATCCCGAGTGCCAAAATAGTAGTCGGAGGAACCAATCTGTTTAATAAACGTCTGCGTCGCACCGGTGGAACGCATAAAGACCCCGATAGAGATCGGCGAATAGTGCATCATGTAGTTCCGACCAATCATCGGATGGTCGAACCCCGACTTCAGCAACAAGGCTGCTGATCCAATCGCGCCGGCCGAGAGCACATAGCGTTTGGAGGTATACCGAATTCGCGATCCGGTCACTCTATCTTTCAGCCAGAGACCGCTAAGCCGACCGCCGACGCCTCGCTCCAGCAGGTCCGCTTCGTACTGAGTTTTCAAAGTTAATGCTTCGCCGCGATCAATGCTTTCCCGTACCAACTGGCCCGACGAACGTCGCGCTCCGGTGGGACAGACGAATCCCGCACAGTTATCACATCGCAGGCATTTCGAAGTTTCAATTGCCAGCGGTAATCGATAAGGATTCAGGCCCGAATTCCGGGCCGAGCGGATCAGTTTCTCATTGATCCGGGCAAGAGGAATGCCACTCCGGCCGACGGAGGAGGCTCCGGATTTATCTCTTTTCAGGCTCTCGATAGTTGCCGTTTCTGGCGGTGCTTCGGGACCTCGTGGATCTCGAGCATCAGCGACGCAGTAAAGACTTTCGGCCGCCTTCAGATGGGGTTCGAACGATTCATAGGACACTGGCCACTCATGAATGTCTTTGGGAATACGCTGGGCATAGTATCGGCCGGGAGAAAAATCAGAGGGATGAGGTCGCAGGAGCGCGCCTCCGTAGACTGATGTACCACCTCCGATGATCCCACCCATATAAAGTCGAGAAGGGCTGGAGTTCAAAACGACCGAGCGATCATCGTAGGGCTGCTTCTGGATCAGTGTGGAAAATTCATCGTGCAGAGAACTCGGCTGGAGTGCTGCGGCGCCCTCGTTTCCATCTGTCAATCCACCACGTTCAACCAGCAGCACTTTCTTTCCAGCCGCCGCGCATACTGAAGCCAGTGTCCCGCCTCCCGCGCCGCTGCCAACAACGATGATGTCGAAATCCTCATCCATGTGCGGAATCTGGACGCGAATTGAGAACTTCCGGTTAAGTGTTTGTTAATGATTTGCGAAGCTCGTCCCTACGCAGAAATTAAACATTTCCTGCGCTTATTCTTAATTCTTCTCATTCAAAACTCGCATTCAGTGGCCTTAACAAACCGGCTTAGCGACTCTAATAGAATTGGCAACCTCTGATGGAATCAGCGGTCATTCAACGTCAGTATGACGATGTTATTGCAAGTCAATACGACCAGGATCCTCAAAACACTACCAGTAACTCGCTGGAACGTGCTCTGGATCATCTGGATGCAGAAGGAATCCTGTCTGCGATACTTCCCGCCATGCGAGTTCTCGACGTAGGAATGGGAACCGGGATGTTTCTGGAGAAGTTGCGATCTCGTTCGCAGCGAGTGATCGAACCATGGGGAATCGATATTTCAGAGAAGATGGCCAGCATCGCCAGAGCGAAGCTGCCGGATCTGGTCTGTGCGATTGACGACGGAGCGAATCTGGATCATCATTTCAATTACGAAAAGTTTGATCTTGTCGCCACGCATTTTGTGACCGGCTTTGTTCCGATTGAGCATATTGCTCCGCGAATCTTCGAGAAGCTGGAAGCCGGTGGCGTTTGGTCTTTCGTGGGCGGCACCACGGCGGGTTATGGTGAACTACAGCGTCGAGCAGGCCATCCGCTGTTGAAGTTGCTGTTTGGTCATGGTGCCCCTGACCTGCAGGGCATGATTTGTCCGAACAGCGAACGGGATATCATTGAAGTCCTGAAGCAGAACGGTTTTGAGATTCTGATGTCGGAAACTTTCGAGCCGGAGCTGAAGTTCCCTGATTTCGCTTCCTTCATCGAATACGGATATCACGGCGGCTGGCTGACTCCGTTCATTGAAGAGATTGGGCTGCATAAAGCGAAACGCTGGCAACAGGCGATTCTGAATCGACTGGTCTTTCCGGTTGTGGATCACCACAGCATTGTTCTCGCCGTAGCGCGTCGACCTGCGTAGTGACAAACTCGTCGGCGAGCGGCAGGGCGTCTGCCCTCCGTGCGCCGCGATAGCAGCCACTGCTGCATCCTGTCGCCGTCCAGCGACGCGTGCAGAAACATCCGAGGCAAGACGATTCACCACAGAGGTCACAGAGAGGAATCGCAGAGGAAACGCGAACGTGTGGAAGCAATAGGTGTGCTCAGAAGGCCTTATTCTCTATTCCCTCTGTGTTTCAATCACTGCAATTCCGGACCTCCTCTCTCTCTGCGTTTCCTCCGTGCTCTCTGTGTCCTCTGTGGTGAAAACTGCGATTAAAAAAGACCATTCGGCGAACTAAGCGTCTAACCGCTCACTGACTAGATCGACTGTTTCCTCTGGGAGTTCCGCGATGCGGATTGCGATTGTGGCTGAAGTATTTCTCCCCAAGATCGACGGCGTTGTGGGGCGCACGGTCAATCTTATTCAGCAATTGCTGGCCAACGGGGACGAAGTGATCGTCGTCTGTCCGAAGGTTGCGGAATACCGAAATTCCCCGGTTCCATTGATCGAGTTTCCCAGTTTCCCGTGTGCCAGTTATCCCGAGTACGCGATCGGTCGCCCTGACCAGCGACTCATTCAGGAGCTGAAGGCGTTTCGTCCTGATGTGATTCATTTTCTGAATCCGTTCGCATTTGGGTTTCAGTGTTACGACCTGCTCTGTCGCAGCGATCTACAGCTTCCGGTGTTGTTTTCGTTCCATACCCTCTATGGCGAGTTTGTGAAGCAGTATCGCGGACTGGGAATGCTTTCTCGGCTATTGTGGTGGCTGATGAAAAGTTACCACAACACGGCCGATCGAAATCTGACCGTCTCTGATTTCATGGCCGACGACCTTCGCAAGCGAGGATTCGAACGAGTTGCACTGTGGCCACCGGCCGTTGACTGCCGTTTGTACAACCCTGAGCGAAAATCTGCAGCAATGCGAAGCCGGCTAAGTGGCAATCATCCGGAATCACCTCTGCTACTGACGGTCTCACGGCTCGCTTCTGAAAAAAATGTCAGCTTTCTGACCGAGGTTCTCGAACGAGTTCCCGAGGCAACACTCGCCATTGTTGGCGGAGGTCCGCAGCGTGATGAACTTGTTCGGCGATTCTCGCGATATAAAGCTCATTTCGTTGGATACCTTCGTGGTGAAGAACTGGCGGCGGCTTATGCTTCGGCCGATGCTTTTGTCTACGCCTCTGAAACGGAGACGATGGGGAATGTGATCCTTGAAGCGATGGCTTGTGGATTGCCGGTTATCGCAGCGAATGCGGGCGGAGTGACCAGCCTCGTTCACCATGGCTCGAATGGGTTCCTGTTCACTCCTCGCAATGCAACAGAGGCCAGCCAGTACGTTGGAGAGATCATCCAGTCGGTTGACCGTCAGGAGCAGATGTCCGCGGCAGCTCTGGCATCGGTTCAGACGAGATCCTGGAGACATTCGAGCGATGAAGTTCGTTCACAATATCAGCAGGTGATCAGCGAGTTTCAGCTTCTGTCGTCGAGCCGGATAGGGAATCGTCGGCCCGGAATGATGGCCACACTTCTGACAAAAGCACTGGTGCGTCTGTTTCAGTTGCTGGCACCGGGGAAAACGAAACCTGCGGTCAGCATGGAAACCCCACGGATGCATCAGCACGTAAGCTCCAGTGTTTAAGAAGATATCTGAACGTGGAATTCATCAGAAATGAATTCAAATCGCGCTATAGGTTTAACGTTCATGTCCGAGAATTGAGTGAGGTTGTCGCGGGATTCGGTATAGCTGGTGTTGAGTCTCAGACTTTGTTGTTGGTGGAATCGCGAAAAGCAGCCAGCGAGGCAATTCTCTCATGGCAGAGCGCCCCGTGCATTTCGCAGCTGGTGGATCTGGTTTCGAATCTGACGTCAATCCAGGGAGGGCTCTATGAAGACTAGTCGCCGACAAGCGGCCATTAATCAAATGGTCTATTGGGATCGCCAGATTACGTTTCTGATGAACAGAACTTTGAGATGGCGAACAGTCTCACCGTTCTTTAGAGTCATTAGTAATCTTGGCAATGGGAAATTCTGGTATGCCTTGATGGTGATCCTGCCGTTGTTTCATGGTCACTATGGAATCAAAGCCGCCCTGCATATGGGGCTGACCGCACTTGTCACGCTTCTGGTTTACAAGTCGGTGAAAGGTGTGACTCAACGACCACGCCCCGGTGCTGTCTACGAGGCGATCATGCAGGGAACTGTCGCTCTGGATGAGTACAGTTTTCCGTCGGGTCATACGATGCATGCCGTTGCATTTTCAGTGATCGCCGTGTCGTGGTTCCCGGCATTGCTGCCACTGCTGCTTGGCTTTACGGTTCTCATCGCAATCTCCCGCGTTGTGCTGGGGCTCCACTATCCAACGGACGTAGTGCTTGGAGCCTTATTCGGCATGCTTATTAGTCAACTGAGCCTGCTGATCGTGGGATAGAAGTCATTTGGTGCTGCTCGCTGTAAGTGACGGATCGAAACAAAGCGCAGCGCTTCCGGAGGCGATCAACTTGGTCATGCACGCCGAACAGTCTCAACAGGACGGGCTTCTGTTTTCTGCTTCCGCTCAGGCGAATACCGTTCCTGATCGCGCGGCAGTCTTCAGGCTTGGATTGCAGTCCATGCTAGGCTTGTTCCTCGCGCCGCTCGGTCGAAGCGGAGCAACGTTTCACAGCCCCCTTTCTTGTTCGAGCCGTCTGGAACATGGGCTTATAATCATTCTGCCGGGCATCGAAGGTTGCAGTTCTGTCAATGACAGTATTGCTCGCGGCCTCGTTGCCGGCCAGTTGTCGCACGCGATTCAAATCATCGACTGGCGGCGTTTTCGTCCATGGAACCCGCTGCATCTGGCTATGCAGCGACATAATCGCACTCAGGCCCGGGTCGTCGCGGAGTTAATTGTCAACTACCAGCGGGACTTTCCGGGCCAACCGGTTCACCTGATTGGTCACTCAGCCGGTGCAGGGATGGCGTTATTCGTTCTGGAGCAACTTCGAGAAGATCAGGCCGTGACTTCGGTCACATTATTGTCTGCGGCTGTTTCACGAGAATTTGATGTAGGGCGTCTTCTGAGTCGCACGACGGCTGGCATCTGGAACTTTTATTCTCCGCTGGATTTGCCCACTGTCGGAATAGGCACCATGCTCTTCGGGACCATGGACCGTCGCTACACCGTATCGGCTGGCGCACTAGGGTTCCTCACCAGGGATCATGATTCAGTTTCCGCCGGTATTTCACGGGAGCAAGGGCCGAGACTGAATCAGATTCCGTACAAAAAGAGTATGGCCAAATCCTGGAATTTTGGTGGTCATTTCGGATCTACGAACGCGGCGTTTGTTCGGGAGAATATTGCTCCCATCTGCCGACGACGTTGAACTCTTCACTTCGCAGGGACGTGAGATCAGGATGAGTTTCACAGAAGATCTTCTTGTCGACGAACCTCTGGATTTTGTCGCTCCGCATCCGCCGGGATTAACAGACAATGAATTCTGGGGACCAGAACGGGCGATCAGTCGGAAGCCTCCTGAATCAACAGTCCCTCCGAAGACCACTCGTGTTCGTTCGCTATTTCTGAGCGATCTTCATCTCGGCTTCCGGCACTCACGGGTTCAGTCGCTCCTGGAATTTCTCAATCGACATGAACCTGAGAATCTATATCTCGTCGGCGACTTTATCGACGGATGGTGTCTGCAGAGTGGGTGGCACTGGCAGGCCGAATGCAATCTGATTGTCGCTCGTCTGATGGATCTGGCCAAAAGCGGAACACGCATCCGACTGGCCATCGGCAACCATGATAATTTCCTGAGACTCCCCATGATGTTGCGATTGATCAAGCAGTGTGACATGCTTGAAGTCGCGGAAGAGTTTCATCACGAAATGGCAGACGGACGGCAGTTCCTGGTTCTTCATGGTGACCAGTTTGATCAGTATGAGCGAGCATCGTCGTTAACTGTTGGATTCCTGAGCCTGTTTTACGAAGGCATGCTGCGAGTGAATTCAGTGTGGAGCCGAGTTACTTCTGCTGCGATGCACGGAAACGGCTCATTCGTGACCAGGATGAAGCAACGTTTGAGTACCGTTGCAAGACATGTCAGCCACTATCGAAATCAGATTGTTCGCCACGCCCGACATCGTGGGTGCGACGGAATCATCTGCGGCCACATCCATGCACCTCAGCACATTGAAATCGATGGGATCACCTACTGCAACGCGGGTGACTGGGTGGAAAACTGCACCGCCGTCATCGAAGACCGCGATGGTGAACTCCGGCTCGCCTGGCTCTGAGGATGATCCTTTAGGATCTTCCTCAGGACTGAATTTAGGAGAGTTCTGTCGCCGGAAACTGACGTGAGTCAGTGTGGAGTAACGTCCATGAAAAGCGTCGCTTCTGCTGTGAGCTGGAATGGCACGCGACTTGTTGGCTTAATCGTGATAAAGTCAGATTTCCTCTGAATGACTGTGGGGTTAGAGAACAAGATATTTGGGAACCTCTCGCCTCGTAACACCGGCTATTTTCGATGGAACCGGTATCCGATCCCTCGGACAGTCTCGATGAGGTGTTCGTACTCACCCATCTTTCTTCTGATCGAACGAACATGAACATCGATTGTTCGCTCCAGTGTGTAAATATCTTCACCGCGAGCCCCCTCCAGCAACTCGGAGCGAGAGAAGGCTCGGCCAGGCTGAGACATCAGCGTCCACACCATGCGGAACTCCGTTGGTGTCAAATCAATTGTTACGTCGCGAGCGGACACAAGGTGATTACGGCGATCCATTTCTATGCCATGTAGTGCGAGCACGTTACACGATTCTTCCGTCTGCTCCACTCGGCGCAATAATGCTCTGATGCGATGGATCAGCGGTTGAATTCGAAAAGGTTTCGCAACATAGTCGTCAGCTCCCATGTTGAAGCCGCGAATCTCGTCAGTCTCCTGACTCTTTGCGGTCAATATCAAGATCGGTATTGATCTTGTTCGCGATTCGCTTTTGAGAACGCGGCAGATCTGCAGTCCATCAATGCCTGGCAGCATGATGTCAAGAATACACAAATCCGGGATCATGGACTGAGCTCTTAACAATCCCTTGATACCATCATTTTCCCAACTGACTTCGAATCCTTCTTTCTGAAGATTATACATAACAATCTCTGCGATTGCAGATTCATCTTCGACGAGAAGGATGTTAGGTGACATGAGTGTTTGAGGATTCAAGAACATTGGCGGGAGAAGATCCGGGGGCGGAAGTTTCGTGTCGCTAAGTTTGCTGCCACTATTCCGTTGCGTGTAGCCAAGGAGAAGTGGAGCCGACAGTCATTCAGATTGGCAATCCAGGAGGCACTGTCAAATCCGAAAGGCAAATGGACCCGCTATCGAATTCCAGCGGACACTTCCGCGAATCTTTACTCACATTTCTGAACAATTGGTTAAGAGTTCCGCGGGTTCTTCACACATTCCGTGGACCCGAGCAGGCAGGATTCTGCAGCATCAGAAATGATTCGTCACTGTAGTTGGCTGTTTGCCCATGTGGCTATTGCAGCTCTGACGAAGATCATGCCTCTCGACTTCCGTCAGCCAGAGGAATGCAGTGCTGATGCCCGAAGTGCCCAGGTGGATTCGTGATACGACGGGCGTCAGAACACCCCAAAAGTAGTCGATAACGTTCGACTCCGTTCAGATATACCCTTTCCGTTTCGATCGTGAGCTTCATCACCCTGGATCGGCCTTAAGAGGCAATAGCAGAATAGGGACCGGCACCCTTGGTGATCCCCTTTTAGTCGTGATTCCAGGATCTCTGCGGGAGTCCGTCCCGTTTTTTATGCGTTCTAAGTCGGCTTTTGGTGAAAACCTGGCATGTGCAACCGTGCAGTGATGGTGAAGGAGTGGGTTTATCGCTGGGCAATGGTCAATTCTGTCGTTCTGCTCATCGACAAACGCAGTTCCAAATGGATAGGACAACCTCTAATGGCAGTCTTGCCCAATGATGCAGAACCGATTGCCAATCTGATCTTTTTGACAAGCGCAATGCGACGTTTTTGTGGTGGCTTGGAGGGGCAGAACTGAAACCCGCCATGAAACGTTATTCAGGTTGGCGATGCTCAAGTGAGTGAGATGCTTCCCTGCTGTGGCATCGTGGACTTAAAGCAGCGAGAGGCTTTAGGCCGAATATCGGAGTCGAGTAGAAGGGCGGACTTAAGCCAATTGCTAAGCCGCCGTGGCGGGCTCAGGAAATCCCTGATGACATGAGACGGCAAACCCGGCAGGCAACGCATGAACGGAGCCGACGACAGCAGCGATTCCTCAGTTCTGCGCACATAACAATTGGAGCCACGACAACACGGACGCTTGGAATTGTGCAATAGCGTCCGAACGGGCCTCAGGTCGCCGAAGCGTCCGCAGGTCAGGATTCGTTTGAGGAGTTTGGCGAGTTGCTGGGCTGGATGCATTCACGTGTGATTTGACGTGCTGCTTTCCATGCGTGGCGCAGGGTAAATAGTCTGGATTCGATCTGTTCAGCGGTAAAATACTTGCCATGGTCGCTGGCAGGCAGCCCAGCCAATGCCAAAGTCAGTGGCATCAGGTCCAGGAACTCTTTGTATTTTCGTTGCAGATCGTTTGGTTCCGCCATGACTCGTCTTCTCCCGAGATCGTGATCTCCGCCTGGCGGAGTCTCAATAAACGAAGACGGGCTTGTGGATATCCGCAAGCCCGTCTGGTGTCCATGCTTTACATTCAATTAACTGTTGCCGGGGCGACGCCCCATGTACTGTTTGATGATCGCATCGGCTGCACCTGTTGGCTTTGCGCCGTCAGATGATGATGCCCCTGAGCTGCCCTTGGGAGCTTCGTTTTCTTTTGCACCGGTGAGCGAGGGATCCGGCAATGCAATCTCAATTCCTGCCGGGGCCGATGGGACTGGAGCTGCTGCAGCAGGGGCAACTGGCTGTCCCTGCATCGGATAGCCCATTTGCGGCATCATTTGAGGATACATTTGACCGTATCCTGGCATCATCTGCTGATAAGGCATGCCACCGTACATTCCGCCGGGATAACCCATGGGCTGCATCATTGGTTGCATCATGGGATTCATCATTGGCTGGTATGGGTACTGCCCGGGAATCATCTGCCCCTGCGGCTGCATCACCATTGTCTCCGCCGCGCTGACCGTTGGAGCGGCAGCCGCTGCAAGGGCGGGCTCAGCAATGCTTTGAATCGGTACAACCTGAGTTGTCTCGGGAGCTTTTGAGGTCACTGGCTCCGCAGCCGCAATCGGCGTTGTTGGCATTTCCAGCACTGTGCGTGAGTTGACCTGAGTGTCTTCGTTTGTCAGAGGGATCGGAGGCATCGTCTTGCTGTCCGAATCAGGCAGACTGACACCTTGCCGAATCACCAGTTCAAAATCGAGATTTCCGATAAGGATTCTGTCGCCTGATGAAAGAACCGTTTCTTTACGGATCCGCTCACCATTCACCAATGTTCCATTGGTACTGCCCAAGTCCCTTAGGCGCACAGAAAAATCATCAATGCTGAAAACGCAATGGTGACGGCTGACCATGTCGCTGTTCGGGCGGAGCTGGCAATCCTGCTCTCGACCGATCAGAAACTTGCGTCGATTCAGGGGAATGACCTGGCCAGCGTGTTTACCGCCGACAACTTTCAGTTCCGCTGCGACCATAAGTGGGAAACTCCGAAGGAATGAGAAGCCCTTCCGAGAGGCTCGCGAACAAAGTATCTCGGCGCGAATAGACAGGATGTATTCAAGTTCGTTCGAATAAGAATGTAGCAATCCGTTTTACAACTGCCAGCATGAAAAGGCCCGCCAGGGTCGCAAAATTATCGAAAAATCATGCCGACGCGAGTTCAGGACGACCTAAGGTCATAAACCGCACATCTTTCTGTTGATACGGACTTCGTTTTCTGAAATCCCAGAGCCATGTGAGATAACGATTTGTCGGGTCAAGTATCGGCAGAAAATTGGAAATCCCGAGACCGGAACCGCATCGAATAGTGCCTGATCGCTCGACGAAGTTGAAAAAGCCCAAGGTTCACAACACCTTCATGGCGAACGGTCGTCACCTTCCCAAGACAATCTTAGGCTGGATTGGAGAGAAATTCCGAGGAAATTGATCTCTCCACCTCAGAATAAGGGCGAATCGTCCATTCCCGTTCGATTGAAGCGGCAATCTCGCCGGGCAGCTCCGTATAGAATCGAGCAATATCGAACCCCTGCGAGAGTTGCTGAATCCCTTCAATCGTCGGGCAGACTTTCGATGCCGACAACAGAATACTTCCGTGTTGCAGGGTGATGCCTTTTCGCCTCCTCTGGGCACTTCCGACAATCTTGGTACCACTCTCATGAACGATATCGTTGGGATTGCTGCGTAAGAAGCACAGGAACGGCTCTGTGGTCGGTCGAGCATTCTCGTTTCCTGACTCCTCGCCTTCTCTAAGTCTCGCCGCCTGATTCGCCTCAAAATCGCTCCGCAGCATGCATTTGGCTCCACATTCCCATAGCAGCTTGATCAGACTGCGGTGAATAATTCCGTAGAGTTCGGAGGGATCCTGCCGCACCGGATGGCTGGCCGGGAGCGCACATGAATATGTGATTTCCAGATCATGCAGGATCGCTCCACCGCCTGACAGCCTGCGAACTGTCGGCAGTCCAGGAAAAGGCGACTCGTGCTGAACCCCTGCTCCCTGAAAATAGCCGACTGAGACCGTCGGTTCACACCATCGGTAGATTCGAATCACTGAAAAGTCGCGGGTCGCTCCCAACTCCAGCATGGCCGCGTCCATTGCCATATTGAATCGACCGGACATGGGTGCTTCGTCCACGATGACTTCGGCTCGCCCTGATCCAGCAGCGATCGGAGGGAGCGATTCGTCAGGCATCATCGTGCGGTTGTCCCTTTATCACGCGGGGTTTAAGGTTTCTCTGCATTCTTGAGCCGGAGACAGTCGAGACGGCTCTACGACAATTGCAAGGATAATCCGTTTCCCGTTTTGTTCAAACGAATTGTCGAACCGTGTTCTTCGGAATCTCCATGGTGCTCTGATCGTCGGGATGCCTGGCTGTTGATGGTCGTCGGTTCTAAGATCCAGCCATGGATGCTGGTAAACGCGATCGGGTTGTCAATTTCGTTGACTGTTCGTTCGTAGTCCCCGCTTCTGCCGTAACTCGCCGACCATCAGTCAGTAAAAGCCGGCTGAAGGCTGAACTACTAACTTGAATAGATAAATGAATGAGTGACGCAGAAGCCGGTCGCCTCCGGTTCGGCGTTAAACGAAGATGTGAACCAGGATGGCATCAAGCAAGTACGCTGAATTAAACACTTCATCAACAAAATCAACAAATCGGCCCCCGCGACTCCGAAAGCACTTTCGTTCGTCGCAAAGGAGAAGGACGTATTGTCAGTGACAGAATCGACATCTGAACGAATTCTTGTGACCGGTGGGTTTGGCTGCATTGGAACTCAGGTCGTCAAATGGTTACTGTCAAACACAGATGTGACCGTGGTTGTTGGTACACGTGAGGTAACGGCCGCGAGAATTCAGCGGTTGTTTGGCGATTCGACCCTGTCACGCCTCGCCTGTGTTTCTCTTGACGTCCGAGATCAGCAACAGCTGGAAAGCGTTCTTCAGTCTCATGACGTGACTCGTGTTGTACATCTGGCTGCTCTGCAGACACCCGACTGCAACGCGGATCGGGATCTGGGGCTGCAGATTAATCTGGCCGGAGCTCAGAATTTGATTGAGGCCGTTAAGAGATGTCGGCCGACACTCCGCCGCTTCGTGTTCGCAAGTTCCGTTGCCGTTTATGGCCCGCGTCGCTCGTACCCCGGACCTAAAGTGCCAATGCTTGCGGAGCCTGCTCCCGTGAATGTCTACGGTGCGTGGAAACTCGCCGGAGAACAGGTCACGCGTTTTCTGTTTCAGGAGACCGGCATTCCCTCACTCTGCATTCGCCCTGGTGTACTCTTTGGGCCGGGACGCGATGCCGGGCTGACGGCGGCCCCAACGACAGCCATGAAGCATGTGGCTTTGCGACTGCCCTATGAGATTCCCTTTCAAAGCCGGCAGGATTATCTTTATTCACCGGATGTGGGTGCCGCGTTTGGAAACGCCCTGATGGCTCCATTCTCCGAGTACGGAGTCTTCACACTTCCCAGTCACACGGTGGATACTCGAAAGTTTGTGGAGACCTTGCATCAGGCTGCAGCGGAACTTGTCTGCCGTGAAGACGTCCAAATCTCGATTGGAGATGCAGAAGTACCGTTCATCTGCGACCTCGAGTTTGAACCATTCCTGAGAGCATTTCCGTCGGCGCCGCATACGCTATTGCTGACTGCCGTCAAAGAATCTCTGGTCTTCTTTCGGCAACAGGTGGAAGCCGGCTGGCTAAGAGTCTGAAGTGGTGGGGAAGTTCGATCGCGAGATTGTTTGCCATTTGAAAATGCAAGCTTATCGGTCTTTAGCATGCGATGAATCGTTCCGTCGAACTTGCTTGAAAACGTTGTCCCACCCTGCCCCTCTGGCGATCACTGTCGGTTTGATGTCTCCGCTTTTCTGGCCTCGTCGTCGACATTCTGATTCATAAACGGACCATGCCTGTTCTGATGACGTCAGCAGGATCCACGCGTCGAGCTTTCTTAATTGGCCTAGCCCAATCGCAAAACGATACTGAGAGTTATCGCATAGCTGCTGTTCGATCTTTTCCGCCAACTGTCGCTCGAGAGATTTCAGTTTGGTCGCCGTGCACTGCAGATTTCTGATCACGAAAATGGCCCGATAGCTAGGCGTCAAATGCAGGTCAGAGGCCTCGGCGTGGATCGGGATCAGCATCGCAAATGCAGGCTCCAGGCGAAGCGATTCACAACTTCGCGTAATGGCATCTCGAACGTGCTTTTCATGAAGCTTTTCACCGACCAGATCGCTTTGTACCCCAGCACGGCCTGTGAATTTCAGTAACGGACATTGCCGAGAGAATCCGGTCACTTCGATCTCATCGCCAATTGCGTAGCGATACAAGCCGCCGCCGGTGGTCAAAAGTACTTGATAACGACAGCCCTGCTCAAGTTCCCAGGCCCATTTTGCTGGACGGGTTGGATCCACTGCGGTTTCGACGGGTTGGAATTCAAAAACGTGCGAACGAATGGCCAGCGCGGAGCCATGACTGGATCTCAGCGGGAACGATGTCACTCCTTCTGTTGCCAGCAGTCCTTTGGGCTGAAACGGAACATCTGGCAGCCAGCTCTTTAACTCCGGCAAAAACATGGACGCCGAGGCGTCGCCCCAGGCACTTAAAAGTGATAGTGATGGCCAGATTGTCTTCAGGAACCTCGCTGAAGGGCCAAATTCCTGAAGCTTACTTTTCAGAAAACGAGACCGGCTGCGATTGCGCTCAACGGAGAATTCTTTGGAGCCCTGATCAGCATTGGTTTGAGGGAAGTGCAACTGTCCAGCTTCGATGTCTTCAACGATTTGCTCAACCCAGTTTGGAAGCCTCGCAAACAAAGCTGTCAGGAATGTGGGGCTCCAGACGGAGATCAAGGCAAGGTCTTTTGCGGCAAGAAGTCCAGCCAGCGTCGCATACTGAAAATTCTCGATGTTACAGAGCTGAGCAACGGATGTTGGCACGGCCAGAAGCCGTCTCATGGCCCAGCGTTGCCAACCAGCAAGATACTCTGCATCGCTGTCAAACCCAATCCTTATTCCCCCCGGCGTTTGCTCCGGTCGCTGCGCTGCGGGAGAAATCGACCAGTAAGCTCGCCCTTTGCGACAACCTGGAAAACCCGACAGCACATCGTACATCCATGTCGCGATGGCTCGTTGAAATTGTTGCCGCAATGTGGCGGTATACGGAATCAGGCGACTGCCACCTGAGGATCCACCGGTAGGTTCCAGCATCAGGACTGGCTCAGAAGTCAGAACGCCCTGCCCTCCGTTGGCGATCTCCTCAATCTTTGGTCTCAGGCTTTCATAATCACAGATCGGAACATGTTTCTGAAAATCTGCGAGCGATTTGATTTGCGAGAATCGATGATCTCGACCATATCGGGAGTTCGCATTATCACGCAGAGTCAACTGCAGCAGTTCTTCCTGCTGCTGCCGAATGTTTGTCGTAGCCTTATGAAAGGCTCGACTCTCGCCACGGCTCTGCCACATCCAAAGCGAGTTAATCGTCCGGATCAGCATGAGCCGACACGCTGTCGAGCGAACGCTGAAGACTGAATCATCCGCTGGGCTGCGGCGGAGAAATTCTCAGGGGTCATGCGAGCGATACAGCACAATTCATCACCTTCCGCGTGACCTGGATTCTTTGCAACAAAGAAACTCACGTGAGGATCCTGCAGTCGTTCCGGAGTGATCTCACCAAGGCCGGGTCTGAGTCGATCACTGATGGGTGAGGCCTTGATGAGACCTTGTTGTTCGTCAAAACGATTGGGAAACTTGATTTGTGCGACGCCAGCCACGATAGCCCGAAGGTCGGCCGGCATCTCGGCATCGTATCTGGGATGAAAGTCACGAAAGTAAACCGGAAGAACTCGATAGGTGCGAAAACCCTTTGAAATCAGGCACCAATACACTTCGTCGTCAGGATAAGTCTCAATCCAGTGAAGCGCCAGTTTTCCGAATGCCAGAGCCAGCGCACTGCTGCCCCAGTGATCACGATCGACAATCGTGTCACCGGAAAAGACACAGCGGATGGAACGCTCGTCGATGTTCAGGGAAATCAGGGCCTGCGTCGAGAAGCCGCAAACTTCGGAACTGGCTTCATCGATCAAAAGTATAACCCAGTCCTTTTCTGAAAGGTCTGTTTCGAATCGAGCTCGAATCATGTTTTCATAATGGCGATCCATCAGAGCGAACATGGCGTCGCGATCGGACTGAGCCAGTTGAGAAGGACGCAGAATTCGAGCGGCAAGTGTCATGCGGAGTATGTTACAAACAGCCTAACTCAAGATAAACGTTGCGGCCATTGAATTGCTCGGGCCGAACCTTTTCCGGAGCCCAGCTTACGATGTACATGCGAGTTTCATAGCAATGCACGGCTGATCGTTGAGCGAACGGAACGAGCGGATCACGCTCGAATAACCCCAACGCCAGACTATCATTCTGTTTCGTGACCGGCAAATGTCGCACCTGATACAGCAATTGCTGCCAGACGTCTGTATCGGAGTTCTCAATGACCGGCATGGCCAGCATAACGTTTCGCGTGCGATCTCCCGGGGCCGGAAAACGTGGCAGACGAAGGCATCGCGCCAGTGGATTGTAGAGATATCGCGACCATCTCCAATGGCCGGTGTAGCGTTCGACATGAGATTGCTTAAACGCAGATTGATCCCACGCTGCTAATGTGCCGACGATTCTACCGTCACGCCACGCACACAGGACCTGTTCGAGCGACAGATCTCGATACGTCGAAGTCTGCTGTAGAAAATCGTGTTCATAGAGGACAGGAAAAAACAGGCGAGACTGTCCTTCACGATTCAGGAACGCGACAAGCTCCGGAAGTTCCTTCTCCTGAAGCGGCCGAACCTGGAGTGTCGGATCCCGGCGAGGAACCTGCCACGAATGTGTCGGCAGGATAAACGTTAAGTATCGCCCAAGCTCGTGATAATTGGGCAGACCGGCTCGTCCTTTCGTCAAGGCCTCGATCGCCGCAGTGTTACCTTCGGTCACAGTCGTCAGATAGAAGTCCGTGCGGCCATCTTCGTGAAGTTGTTTGAGCTTCTGAAAGCCTCTGGCGATGACCAGACCTTTTCGAGCCGACTCGCGAATCCGCAGGCCGCCGAGATATCCGACGGGTGTCGCGATGCCGTTAACATAGCGCAAGCGGACGCTGCGAGTCGCCATGGCCACAATAGAGTTTAAGACGATTGAATCCGAGGCCACCGAGTCAGGCTGGCCTATTCGAGCTGCGAGCACCTGATGGAACGGACCTTCAACAACTGCGCCATCGAAGTAACTTGGCTCTCGACGCAGCGTTGCCTGGATGGCACCGCCAAGTGGTGTTTCTCGAAGTAACGCCCGCAGTTGCGATTCTTCGCTTTCGTCGACCAACTCGAAATGCAGACCGGACGACGCTATTGCCTTTGACGGGCCGGGATCAGCTTTCCGGTCCATGACTCGTCCCCCAAAGGCAAACCGCTCCGCCCTTCCACGTCCCAGTGATGCATGGCATTGATGATCAGATGATTCCGCAGCAGATAAAGAGTTCTCCGATTGACGGGAGCCATCGCGCGTCGGGCAATGCTGGACCAGCTGTAAAAACGTCGTCGAGCATCCAGGCATAGTTTCGCAAGTTCGTCCGGCGACATGTTCCTCGGTTGAAAAGGAATCATGTTGTAGCGATACCTGTCATCCAGCCACCATGCATCGTACAACAGTCGTCCCTCGGTCTTCATTCTCTCATACAACGGAGTGCCGGGAAACGGAGTGATGTGATTAAACGCCGCGATGAAAAGTCCATGCTCGATGGCGAAGTCGACCGTTTCGGAAATTGACTGCGGAGTATCATGGTCGTAGCCAAAGATAAACGTCCCGTAAACGGACAGTTTGTGCCGAGACATGTTGGCTAGAGCTTTCGCCGGTCCGCCAGCCATCAGATTAAACGACTTATTCATCTGTTTCAGGCTGTCAGCGTGCAGAGATTCGAAACCGATCAACACTCCCTGACACCCACTGCGACGCATCAGGTCCAGAGTGTCTTCGTCGTGACACACATTGATCGCTGACTGACTCACCCAGCGAATTTTGAGCGGAATCAGTGCTTCCATCAGTTCCTTTGCTTCATCAAGCCCGGACGTCAGGTTGTCATCGATAAAGAAGATCATCTGCCCCGGCCGACGAACTCGGGCAATCTCCTCCAGAACTCGATCCACAGGACGATGACTGTGCGTTGCGCTAAAGAAAGACTGGATCGCGCAGAAGTCGCAGCGGAATCGACAGCCACGAGCGAACTCGACGAGGCGAATCGGCAGGTAACGCTTACCCTGAAAGATGGAGCGATCCGGCGTGACTCGCAACTGAGGTCGCTCTTTGCTTTGATAAAACGGCTTGGGGCAGCCGTGGCGATAATCATCAATGACCTGTTCGAAGAGTCCTTCTGCTTCACCGACGACAAGTGTGTCAGCGTACTGACCCACCTCTTCCGGGCAAAGCGTCGCATGAAACCCGCCCATCACAACCGGCACACCGCGCTGACGATATTCGCTGGCAATCTGGTAAGCGCGTTTGGCGGTGTAGGTTTCTACGCTGATGGCAACCAGGTCTGTCGGTTCATCAAACGGGATTGGTTCAAGGCGATCGTCGTAGAATTTCTTTTCGACGTCTGGCGGCGTCAGAGCGGCAATCATCGCCGCAGGCAGACATTCCATCTGCCAGGTTCGGATGTATTGCTTCATGCCTCGTGGTCGGCCAACACACGGATGCACGATCGTGAGTCGAAATGGCTTTCGGCTGCTCATGAATCCCGCATTTCCAGGGAGACAAGGACCTCGTCAGCCGATGTGCCGCAACCTTCTCGACGTACCGCTGGTCTCTCTGGAGATGCAACCGGAGTCGCTGCTGATTTCGTCAGAGTCGGCAACATCGGGACATCACAATTGTAGAACCGATCCAGGTGATAAGCGTAATATCGGTAGCCAATATTGGTCGTCAGAGCCAATGGCCAGGCTGTCGGTGAATGCCACAGTCGTCGTGCGATGTTGCCCCACGAATAAGCATACTTCCAAGCATACTCTGTGCCCTTCTGTAGCTGGTCAACGGTCATCTGAGCTGGCTGAAAGACGACGTGTTGTCCGTCGTAGAGTTCCCAATTGCGTGTGAAGATTCGGTCCTGAGCACTCAGTTCGCTATAAAGGCCTGTACCCGGAAAAGGAGTCACGATCGCAAATCGCGGCAAGTCGATGGCACAGCGAACCGCGAAATCAGCCGTCTTCTGAAACACATCCGGAGTGTCATCATCGAGCCCAAAGACAAAGCAACCCTGAAGAGCGATTCGACGTTTGTGAAGTTCGCGGACGATTCGAGGATACTCTTCCGGGTTGTTAAACGCTTTGTGAGATCCCTTCAACGCCGTATTGGAGATCGACTCCAGTCCCATCAGCAATCCTCGACAACCGCTCGCGGCTGCAAGATCCAGCAATGGGATATCGTCACAAAGTAAAGTGGTTGCCAGACCGTACCATTGAATCTTCAGGGGGATCAATGCTTCGAAGAGTCGAGCAGCGTAGCCTTTGTCAGAGATCAGGTTGAGATCAATAAAGATGGCTCGCCTGGCTTTGCGACGGATCAGATCTTCGATGACAGCTTCGACTGGTTTCTGCCACGGTTTTCGTCCCCAGGCTGCCGGAACAACACAGAACGAACAATTATGCACGCAGCCCCGAGTCGCCTCGAAGACATCGGCGGTGAGGTATCGCTTCTCAGGCAAAAATGAACGATCCGGCAGCGGTCGTCCCGTGAGTTCAAAGTCTGGTCGCTGTTGATAGCGAGGTTTCATGCGGCCTGCTACGAAGTCGTGAAGCAATCGCGGCCATTCTTCTTCGGCATAGCCAACGACGATACTGTCGGCATGTTGTTGAGCTTCATCGGGCAGCAATGTGACATGAGGCCCGCCCAGAACTACCTTGATGCCCCGCTGGCGAAACTCAGCGGCCAGAGCGTAAGCTCGCGGAGCTGTTCCGGTGATCACCGTAAGCCCGACCAGATCGGCTTTGAGATCCATGGGGACGTCGGCAATGCCTTCGTCGAAGCATTGAATCGTGGCATTGAGTTCCGGTGGAACCAGTGCTGCGAGAGTTGGCAATGTCAGCGGCATATAGCGCAGAGATTTGCCGAAGATGCCTCCGCGATGGCGATATAACGGCCCTTTCGGAGAGATCAGTGCAATTCGCAGCGATGGAGGATTAACATCCACAGGCGTTGACTCACGCAGCATTTCATTTCGTCGTCCAATACACGATACGAAGTGTACGATGATGTGCGGTCTGAAGGAATTGAAGCACCGGCAGCTTGATGAAAATGAATAGCATTGATCAGCGGAATTTCTGGGGCTGGCCGGGAGCAAAGAATCTGGCCTATGCCTACTTCGTACTGGGCATTCCGAGCTTTGCCTGGTTTGCGTTCGTCTACGCCGGTGCCGACTATTGGACTGGACGGCATCAGCATCGAGTGCCATTGTATCACAGCGCGGAGTTGTCAATCCCTCTGATTCCGGCTACGACAGTCTTCTACAATTCTTTGCATCTCATTTATGCGGTAGCGCCGTTCATCCTGAGAACTCGTGGCGAAATGAATGGGTTGGCCGTCGTCTGGTTTCTGATGACACTGGTTGGGGGAATCTGTTTTCTGGTGATTCCCTTCGAGCCTGGTTTTCCGCCGCCGGATTCTGCAAGCATGGGGATATGGCGAGGGATGTATGAGTTTGCCGACAACGCCAATCTCAGGTTCAATTGTTGTCCATCACTGCATGTCGCCTGGGGAGTTGCGACGCTCGATGTTTATGCTCGATCCGCTCCGCGCACCGCAAGAGTACTGTTATGGAGCTGGGCTGCTGGTCTAAGTCTTTCGACGCTATTCCTTCACCAACATCATGTAATCGACGTTGTGGGTGGACTTGTTCTTGCGCTCTGGGGTTCGCGAGTGTTGTATCCGGGATTCTGTGGCCGATACGTGCTATCTCATTGAAGGCACAATCTCCTGCGACTCAGATCCGTTGTTCAGCCCATAAACAAGGGCCGACGACATTGCTGATCACCGAACGCTGATTTCAATCGAAGTCGTCTTCTCGTTCACCTTGAATGCGGCTTGGCTGAAGGAGGGTGGTCCGAACGTTGAGCGGGCGTTGTTGGAGAATCCGTACGGTTCAATCGGTAGACCAAAACCGTTCTTGGTCAGTTTGCCGTCACCGTTAAGGTCCTGAAAGATGGCGATGCCGGTTGTTGACGTGTCCGGCAGCGAAAGGGAAAAGTCCACGCTTTCTGCTGAGACGGGTATGGTCGTTGTTGTCCTGCTGTGCTCAGGTTTTGGGAATCCTTCTGCAGAATTGAAAACAGCGACATACAGCTTTGATGTTTTGTTTTTTAGGCCTGTGACATGCACAGCGACGTCGCAGATCGTTTCCACAACCGCGTCTGTAACTGCTGTATGGTTTCCGTCGTCGTCACTGTTGTCGGAGTTGTCGGTTGTGAATTCCGGCGTGGTGCGAACTTCTGAGACCGCGCTGGAGTCAGGCTTGACCGGAAGTATCGCTTGTACCTTGTCTTCATAGCCTTGCAGAGGTTTGATTGCTGACAAGTCCGTTGACATTTTGGGAGCAGTCACTGATGCTGAGTTCAGGCTTGTTGGAACATGCGAATGCTCATTCTGATCCAGAAAACACAACGCCCCACCGGCAAGCCCCATAATGCTCAGCAGCGTCACAACGGGATTCAAGTGCTTCATCGTCTGGCTCGTTTTGACAGTGCTTCTGAATCAACCGAATTGAACTTCTGCTACCCGCGTTTCCAGCGTCCGGAAAACAATAACGTGAGTACTCCCAGCACCAACGAACTTCCCAGCAGAACGGCGACCTCGTTCTGCAGGCTTGTCAGCGGAGACTGAAACCAGAAAATCTTCTGATAGCCATCTAAAGCCCACGCATTAAATGTCCAGCGGCCGATTTCCTTCATGCGATCGCTCATGGCAAAGCGAGGAATCATGCTGCCACCGACGGCTGACATGCTCAGGATAATGACAACAGAAACCGCATTAAGTTGTGCTCGTGATTTGCACAATGTCGCCAGCAGCATCGCGAAGCTGGCGGTGGCGGCGGCCGTACTGAAGGTCATGATGCAGAATCCCACGATGTGTTTTGCAAGCTGTATCTTGAAGAAGAGTTCCGCCCAGACAAACATGACAGTAATCTGAAGGCATCCCAGCAAAAGAATGCCCAGCCACTTGCCCGTGACGATATGAAATAACCCCGCCTGACTGACCAGAATGCGATCCAGTGTTCCCGATTCCGCCTCCTCCAGCAGCGCGGCGGCGTTGCCGGTGGAAGAGAACAGCAGGAAGAGGACCGCGATCCCAGCTGCGTACATGGCGATACGAGGATTCTCCTGAGTCGCCGCCTGTGGGTTTTCAACGCTGATACTGACCGCCTCGTCGTTTTCAGACTCCGGTTTATCAGCCAGTTCGGTTTCCAGAAGTTCTTGGGTCGTGAAAACGGATTTCGGAGGAGCGATCGCCCACTCTTTGGGAACGTCCGAAACTCCATTCACCGAATTCACGCCGTCTGAATTGGTCACAATGAAGCGACTGTCTTGGTCGTTTCCAAAAACCTGAGATGGATCTTTCACCGGGTCAAAGTATTGCGATGCATTGGGTTCGCGAGGGCTGCCATATCCGCTGGAAGACTGAGCCGCCAGACTGAGGCTTACAAGCTGTTCGGCCGCTGATGTCGCCTTCTTCTGCGCGAAGAATCCCCTGACGACTGACGTGACCATGGCCACCGCCATCGGATTCTGGCCGTCGGTGACCAACTGCACGGCACAGGGCGCGGAGTCTTCTGAGTCTGCCAGCCGAGTAGGAAAATCATCTGGAAGCCTGATGATCAGGTCGTATCGCCCGGATCGTTGAGCTTCCGCGATCGTCGCTTCAATTTCTATCTCAGCGATAGATTTTTCTTCAGCTTCGTCGTCGAGATCCGCCAATGACGGTTTTGCGATCAGCGATGAGCACTGCAGCGTCGAATTCTTCTCAAGGAATGCTCGCAGTTCCAGACTCAACGCGGTCTCATGAGCAGCGATCCAGCCAACTCGGAGTTTCTTATCGCTGCCCGTGGCAATCCCTTTGCTGAAGATCCCCGCGAAGATGCTGAAGAACACAACGGGCATCACAAAGACCAGCACCAGCTCCAGCGGATTGTTCCGCAGTCGCAAAAACAGAATGCGAAGGATCGTCAGGATCATTCCCGCAGACTCCTTCCCGTCAGTTCCAGAAAGACGTCCTGCAGCCCGTAGCTCCGAACATCAATCCGGCTGGGTTCCTGATCAAGCTGCTTCAGCACCGACAGAATCTGAGGCAGCTCCTTCATGGACGCCAGTGAACATGTTGCCGTGGTTCGTGGTTCATCGAACGCGAACGCTGCGAGAGGCTTCGAACAGGGACGATCGAATTTCAGGATCACACGATGCGGCTGACCAATTGTCCTGCTGACCAGCTCACTCAATGTGCCGTCGGCGACGATCGTGCCATGATCCATTACCACGATCCGATCGCAGCGAGTTTCCACTTCTTCCAGTTGATGAGTCGTCAGCAGGACTGCTGCTCCATCGGCCGTCAGTTGCTGCATCATTTCATAAATGCGTTCGCGGCTTTGCGGATCGACGCCGACCGTGGGCTCATCCAGCAGCAGAATATCCGGATCATGCAGCACGCTGCAGGCGATATTGAGACGTCGCTGCATACCGCCCGAGAGTGTCTTGGTCAGTGATCGCGTTCGATCCTTCAACGCGGCCCATTCCAGCACTTCATTAATGCGATGTTTCAGGGCTTTGCCACTGACACCTTCGAGTCGCCCAAAGACTTCCAGATTCTGCTGAACCGTCAGGTCGGGATAGACCGCCAGATTCTGAGGCACGAGCCCGAGCCGAATCGGTTCGTCGTTGTCGGGATCATCATCGTCCCCATGATCAAATGGGTGTCGAGTGATCGTTCCGGAATCCGGTTTCAGCAGACCGCTGATGCAGCGGATCATGGTGGTCTTGCCGGCACCGTTGGGGCCGAAGAATCCGAGCAGTTCGCCGGGCCGCAGTTCCAGTGAGATCCCCTTCAACGCTTCACGTCCGCGGTAGGTTTTGCGAACGTTGTGGAGCGTCAGGACAGGAGGGACTGTGGTGGCCGCCGACTCCGTCATGACGTTGCCATCTCATAACTTCGCTGACGCCATTTCACACCTTTGCCCTGCGACTTGCGAATCAATGCAATCCACTGAATGATCAGAAACAGAATGATCGACGCAGGATTCAGCATACAGGCCAGCCACGCGCGGTCGAACTTGAGACAACAGAGAACACGAGGCAGATAGCTCAACACAAAAGCCGCAATGATCGGGATCGCGAAGTCTTCACTGATCAGATTCAGCCACAACGCGACTGCGGACAGCAATGGGCCGACGAACGCCATGAGCATTAGCACGGTCATGATCGGCAACAGTGGCATCTTCGCGAATCCCTCGTTCGCGTTCTTCATCAGTCCCGACCACGTTTCAGGAAACGACGTATACATGCGGCAGTGAGCGACATCGGACGCGTCAAACAGATCTGTCTTGAGACCAGACATACGATACGCTCGCGGCAGCATGATTCCATCGTGCAGTGACTGACGAATTGCACCATGACCACCGGTCTTTTCGTAGGCCTTCTTTGTTGTCAGAAAAAACTGGCCACACCCGGCGGCGGCTCCAGTCATCCGAGTCCATCGCATCAGAGCGAACGGCAGAAAGCAGAGCAGGATGACGTGGATCAGAGGAATCAGCATCTGCTCGCCGATGGTGATGACTCGCTGGCGCGGAAACCCGCTGAGCAGGTCCGCGCGAGTTCGACGGCGCTGCATGATGGCTCGACGCAGGGCATCTTTGTTAAGAGCCACATCCGCATCCAGAAAGACAAGTTCGTCATATTTCGCCTGCTGAGCCAGTTGATAGCAGGCAAACTGCTTGCCGCTCCAGCCGGCCGGTACGGGTGTTCCTTTCAACAGTCGAACGTTCGAATGCTTCTTCGAATACGCTTCCACGATCGCGTCTGTACCGTCCTGACTTTCATCGTCCAGCACACACAGGTCGCAGGAGACTCCCTCGCTGGCCAGCACTGAATCGAGCAGCGGACCAATTCGCAATGCTTCATTGCGCGCGGGAATCAGCACAGAGACATCGTACGAATCTGGTGGGCTGGCGTTAGCGATGCCTGCTGACTTCGGACTACGAACAGCCTTGCGAAAGAAAAGCAGATTCACGAGGAACATGACAGAAACGAACGCGCTGGCTCCGAGCGAAGACCAGACGAAGACTGAAGTAACGATGGCCGTCATGCGAGCTCTCCCTTGATGGCCCTGCCCGACTTCAACGGTTCGCCTCGATGTCGATCCTGGAATTGCTGACCGCGAAGACCGGCGATCATTCGACGCCAGAGATCGTAGAGTCCTCCGATTCCGGCTCGCCCCATCGCCAGAGTTGTGAAACTCGCCGGATCGCGAGCAATCGCCAGTTCCGCCAATGCTGTCTGCGTGGTCACCAAAGCTGTTTCGAACACAAGTGTTCTTGCGTCGCGATCAGTCGGAAGATTTGCACAATCAACCGGATCACCAAACCGCACGAGCAGTTCCGGAGAGCGTTCGTTCCAGAACGTGTACTCGATCGCCATCGGCAGTGCGATTCCGTGGAACGCCGAATCGACCAGATGGCTCAGCCCATTCATGAACGGAGCGGGCTGACGAATATCGTGAAACTTCCCTGCGGGAGTCAGCCAGAGAATCGTAAGTGGGTTCTTCAGCAGGTCGCGGCTGGTCCGCAAAAAATCCTTCGCGCCGCTGGCGGTCTCGCGTTCAACTGCGAAGAAACCGAGTCGCTCCAGAATCGGGTAACTCTTCAGTGCCTCCGCGTCCATGGGAGCAGCAAATTGACGACCGGGAAAAAGAAGATCCGTCATCAGCACGCCGGTCATCGGGTCCCACCAGCCGGGATGATTGATGAAGCACACGATCGGTGCAGAGGGCAGCTCGGCTAACTGTTCCTGTCCGGTAACTCGCACGGCATTGAAATTCTTCCGCACGAAACGACGTACGTACCCACGAAAGCCCCAGTTCAGGATTTTTGAGGGCAGACTGGCCATGTCGGTTCCGAGGGAAAAAGTGGTTCCCGTCGGCGGAGCGACGGGCGTACCGTACACCCGTCGCTCCGCCGACGGGCTTGCTGCGGCGTCTGCTCAGGCCGCTTTTCCGTGAATGCTCTTTTCAACTTTCGTCCCCGATGCCCGCAGATCCTGATCGACGGTGTCCGCTGCGATCCATCCGGACATCATCACCATCGGCATCCCGGGACCAGGATGAGCCGACCCGCCGGCAAGGTACAGGCCCTTCATTTCGGCAACGCGATTGGCAGGTTTGAATGCCCCCATGAATCGGCCATGACTCGCCAGCCCGTAGATGGCTCCGTTCAGCACATGATAACGGCGATGAATGTCAGCCGGTGTCAGCGAGTGTTCCACTTCAATGCGGTCTTCGATGTCTTCCATGCCAGCCGTGGTCTTGAGTTTGTTGATGATCACGTTTCGATACTCAGGAAGCATCTTGTTCCAGTCGTGATGCTTTCGCAGGTACGGCGTATGAACCAGAATGTACAACGCTTCGCCATTTTCAGGAGCAACCTTGTCCCCGGACAGTGACGGAGCACAAACGTAGCAGGTCGGGTCGGCCGCTGGTTCGCCCTTGCCGTAGATCTCACCGAATTCAACATGTGGATCGCGGCTGAAGACAAAGTTGTGATGCAGGATATGGTCGTACTTTTTGCGTAGCCCCAGATACAGCACGACTCCGGAACAGGCTGCTTCGAACTTTCGCTTTGACATGAACTTTTCGGCGACTTTCTTCGGCAGCAGCTCTTCGCAGGTTCGCACGCAGTCGGAGTTTGAGACGACCGTCTCGGCTTTCAGGACTTCGCCATTGTCAAGAGTCACTCCGGCAACGCGACCTGACTGCGAATCGATTGACTTGACCTGATGGCCCGTGATGTACTTGACACCCAGTTCTCGGCCCAGTCGAACCATGGCTTCAGGAACTGCACGAGTTCCGCCCATGGGATACCAGATTCCTTCGTCCGTCTGCATGTGGGCAATTCCGCAAAGCACCGCGGGCGATGCTTCTGGCGACGAACCAACGTACTGCGTGAAGTGATCGATCATCTGAGCGATTCGTGCGTCCGGGATATGCGACCGCACCAGCCCGGCCACTGTGCGGCCGAATCGGAGGCTCAGCACGTCTCGCAGAACATTCAGAGAAAAGGACTCTTTAACGTTCATCGTGTCGGCAATGCCACCGACGCTCTTCCAGAAGAAGAACTTCTGAGAGACCTCGTCCAGCTTCTTCGAGATCGTCATGAACTTTTCATAACCATTGCCGGTTGTGTCGGCTCCGGTAAAGTCACGCAGACGGTTTTTCATTTCCGGCAGTGATTCGACCAGATCGAACTGTTTTCCGTCTTCGAAAAAGCATCGCCATTGTGGGTCCAGGCGGACCATGTCCAGATAGTCTTCCAGTTTTCGACCGGCTTCCGTGAAGACTCGTCGAAGAACAGAAGGCAGAGTCAGAATCGTGGGCCCCATGTCGAAGCGGTAGCCCTTGTCCTCCAGCAGAGCGGCTTTCCCGCCGAGCCATTCGTTCTTTTCGACCACAGTCACCGAGTATCCTCGAGCGGCCAGAGTACACGCGGAAGCCAGACCGGCCAATCCGCTGCCGATAACGATGACGTCTGATTGAGTTTTCATGATGACGTTCCTTCGAGAAATCAAGAATCACTTTCCCGTCGACGGAGCGACGGGTGTACCGTACACCCGTCGCTCCGCCGACGGGCATTTTTGTTCTATGTCACTCGCGGCGTTGACTTCGCCGGATCTTCATTTGTTCCATCGTCGCCTTGATCATCTTTGGCACAGACATCAGGGACTGCAGCGGGTGGGCCGCGTGCTCGAGGCGAATCAGTTGTTCCATCACGTCTACGTCTGCCGCGGTTGGCGACTGCAGATGCGGTTTGAACCAGCGACGAGTCGCTACGATCGCTTTGAGTTGAGTCATCTCCCGTAACCCTGCTTCCCCGCGAGTCATCCCATGGCCGCTCATTCCGCGACCTCCAAAGGGGACTCGCGGATCAGCCGTTGGCACGATCATGTCATTGATCACAACGCACCCAGCGGGAATAAGACGAGCGAGCTGCTGACAACGAGCCGGTGATCCAAACACGGTCGCACTCAATGCGTACGGACATCGGGAGTTTTCTCGCAGAGCCTGTTCGGCTGACTCTACGCGGATAAGCGACAACACCGGGGCAAAGATGTCGGCTTGGGTGATCGACATGTCGGAAGTGACATGATCCAGAATAGTGACGCCGGAAAGCTCCGCACCGTTGGTGATAGAACCACAGACCAACTCCGCGCCGCTGGAAACGGCTTCACGAATTTTTGTGGCAGCGAAACTGAGTGCTCGTTGTGAACTAGCTGTCTGCCAGTCACTCTCTGAGGTTCTCGTCGCGAGCTTCAACTTTAGAAGTTGTAAGATCTTATCAGCCTGCTGGTTGTTTGCGAAAACTCGGCGAGGAGCCATGCACGTTTGACTGTTGTTCAGCATCAGTCCAAACAGCAGGCAATCACTGACCAGATTCAGGTCGGCGCCCTCCAGTATGAACACCGCGTCGCAGCCGGAAAGTTCCATCACCGACGGAGTCGCTGATTCGGCCAGCTCACTGCTGACCGCCCTGCCCGTTTGTGCTGAGCCCGTCAGAAACACCTTATCAACACCGCCGCGAATCGCTTCGGTGGCCGCTTCAGAGCATTCCGGCAACACCTGGATCAAACCTTCGGGTATGCCTGCGGAGACAGCCATCGAAACCAGTGTCTGCATGGCTCGTGAACCATTCGCAGCCGGTTTGACCAGAACGGCATTCCCCGCAGCGATCGCCTGCAGCAATTGAATCCCGGGCAGCATCAGCGGATAGTTCGAAGGACCGATGATCAACACAACACCCAGAGGTTCCGGCCGCAGCACAACTGAGTTTCCCCAGAGCCACATCGGACGCCCGCGCTGCCCGACCGTTTTTTCCTTCAGAATACGAGCAGCTTCGGTCTCCAGAAATCGGCAGGCGTCCAGAAGTGGAAGTACCTCAGCCGCCAGTGTTTCAGCCAGATTGTCACGGCCCACCGTGTTTGCCAGCGCGCGAGGATCGGCAGCGATGAGTAGGCGGAGCTTCTTCAGAATCTGAAGACGACTCGGCGGAGGAACAGCAGCCCACTCCACCTGCGATGAACGAGCGGTCTTCAATTGCGATCGAACTGTATCAACCACTTCATGGCTGGCATCCGAGCGCGACGGAGTTTCGTTCACACTGTCCGCCGCAAGCAGCCGCAGTCGAAGGCTTGAAGGCTCTGTCTTCGCACCCAGAATCGCGGGCCCCATCACGCAGCCCTCCGTTGCGCCGGTGGTGCCATTGGCAGCGTCGCAGGCGATGAGGATGCTTCCGGAAACTGTAGTTGCAGGGCATCGCACATTATGCGAGCCGAGATCCGAGCAGACTCATAGATCACCGGCAACCCGCTGCCCGGATGAGTTCCACCGCCGACGAGGTAAACCTGCTTCAGATCGTTGAAGTGGTTTCGCGGGCGAGCATGCAGCATCTGCCCCAGATTATGAGCCAGATTGAACGTAGCGCCACGGAAGACCTGATACGTGTTCTGCCAGTCGTCCGGCGTCACCACTTTTTCGAAGCGAATGCGTTCTTCAACATCGTGCAGTCCAAGTTTCGCCATCTGCTTTAGCACACGCTTGCGAAACATCGGCGTCTGAGGTTTCCAGTCGACATGCGGGCTCTGATTCGTCACCGGAGCCAGCACATAGAGAGTGCTCATTCCTTCAGGAGCCAGCGAACTATCCGTCACACCGGCGTTTTGAACATAGATCGACGGATCTTCGGAAAGGATCTTCAGACGATCAATCTCATCCAGATTTCGTTCGTAGTCCTTCGCGATATAAATCGTGTGATGCGGCAGGTGGTCGTATCTGCCTTCAATACCGAGATACATCATGAAGGTCGAGCAGGAATACTTACTGCGATCCAGCTTTTTGTTGTTCCACGACTTTCGCAGGTGATCGGGCACCAGCGTCTTCATGGCCTGAGCGAAGTCGGCGTTGATCACCAGTGAATCAAACATTTGATCGCCGGTGCGAGTCTTCAGCCCGACCGCTTTGCGACCTTCGAAATGCAATTGCTCTACGGGTTCATTCAGTCGAACATCCACGCCCATATCACACGCGATCTCGGCCATCTTCTCGCTGACAGCTGCACAACCACCCGTCGGATGAAAGACACCGTATTCGTATTCCAGAAACGCGAGGATCGTAAACAAGCTCGGGCACTGAAATGGCGACATGCCCAGATACTTGGACTGAAATGAGAACGCCGTGACCAGTCGAGGATCGGAGAAGTGTTTGCTCAGGTCACCGGCCACAGATCGCCATGGGCGAACCCACGGAGCTGCTTTCAGCACAGACGGACGCAGCAGATCAAGCATACTGCTGAATGGCGATTCAAGGATTGGTCGGAAACGTTCCAGCTTGGTTCGATTTTCGTTCATGAATCGCGCGAACGAATCGGCATCCTGCGGAGCGATGCGAGCGATCTCAGTTCGCATGCGATCCAGATCCGGAGTCGCATCAATGCGTCCTCCAGCACCGAACTCCAGCCGGTACTGAGGATCCAGCCGCGTCATTGGGACATCGCGCCAGAGATTACGGCCGACGGACTGGAAGATCTCTTCTAGCACTCGTGGGTAGAGAAAGAAGGTCGGACCGGTATCGAATCGAAAGCCGTCAGCTTCAATCGCCGCGCAGCGACCACCAACACGTTCGGCGCGTTCGAATAATGTCACGTCTGCGCCAGCCTGAGCCATGAGCATGGCATTCGCCAAACCACCTGGCCCTGCACCGACGATGCAGACCTTCTTCCTGTTCACTGGCATCCTTGCCATTGCGCGTCCTGTCACATCAAGGAAACAATTGACTTCGGCAAATTATGCCGAAGTTCTGGGTGTGGTACAATATGAGTCGGGAACCTCGGGAATTGTGGATCACCAACGTTCAAACTGGCAGGGCAGCAGATTCAGATTTGAGCTCGGTAAGAATTCGCATGACCTCATCACGACTGAGTTTGCTGCCTGATCCGCCTTCGCGCAATTCCCTGAGCGAACCGTCCGCAAGAAGGAAGAGGAATCGACAGTAGAGAACAATGTCGGCGGGAAAATTGTTCTTTTCTAGCAGCCCGATGTACGCCATCGCGTCCCTGCGACTTGCCATCGCGAGCTCATGAATGCTTTCCCGAGAGGCCTCAATGGGAATGAACACGCGGCCACTGCTGGCATCATTGCCAGCGTCTTTCAGGATGTTGATCAGTTGCAGGAACTCTCCAAAACCAACAGATAATTGCCTCAGTTCCCCGTGATCATTTTGTCCTGCGGGATAATGAAAAACGAAGAGATCGGTCAGAAGCTCACCAACGATACCGGCAACCGCGTAGCAATAGAGCCGAAGATCAGTCACGGTTTGGATCTGAATTTGATTCGGCAAATTGCTGGAAGAATCGAGAAATCCTATCATCCCAGTGATCGTTGATGTCAGGGCTTTTCGGATCGCCTGCGAGACCGGGAGTGGCAATTCGGCCACAATGGATATCAGCCTCGGGAGGTCCCGAAGAAGCATGTTCGTCGGGCTCTCTGCGGGCCATAGTCTGACGAGCGATGCTGAAACGTGTCGCACGAATTCCGAGTGTCCTGCACGGCCAATATCAGGCGTGCACAAACCGTTCTTCAAAACGGTCAGCAGGTCTTTCTTGACGGCAGTGCTGCCCTCCGGGGCGTCCTCAATGCTGTCCGCGACGCGAAACAGCAGATAGCTGAGACCGATCTGTCGACGTCGCTCAAAAGCCAGCAAAGGGATTGCCAATGCGAAAGTTCGACTGGTACCCTGCAGGTGCTGGTCTATAAATTGATCGTCGCTGGTTGATTGATGGACAGCCGTCATTGTGAGAACCACGGAATCCTTTCCTGCATCAATCGTTGAGTACTCATACCAACCGTTGAGCAATTGACAGGGGCCTTTGCCTTCGCTGATCTTAGGCGTATCGCCGTAGTTTACAAGTTCAGGTTTCAGAACGGCATCGCTCGGATTATTCAGGAAACCTCATGAACGTTTTGCTCGCTGGTCCTCGCGGCTTCTGTGCTGGCGTTGAGATGGCTATCGAATGCCTGAACGAGACGATACGTTGCGTCGGGCCGAAGATCTTCGTGTATCACGAAATCGTTCACAATAAAGTTGTTGTTGAATTCTTCCAGAATCAAGGCGTGACATTTGTTAACTCAGTGGACGATGTCCCCTGTGGCAGCACACTTGTCTTTAGTGCTCATGGTGTTTCGCCTTCTGTCAGATACGCCGCGAGAGTACGAAGTCTGCAAGTGATCGATGCAACGTGTCCACTGGTAACCAAGGTGCATCTCGAGGCCATCAGGTATGCCCGTGAGGGCTATACAATCATCCTGATTGGGCACAGTGGGCATGATGAAATCCTTGGCACAATGGGCGAAGCCCCCGACAGCATTGTGCTGGTTGAGTCGCCTGAAGATGTTGATGTCCTGAACTACGGTGCCGGTGACAAGCTTGCCTATCTGACGCAGACAACGCTCAGCGTTGATGAGGCCAATGCGGTGATTCAGCGTCTTCGCCAGCGCTTCCCGCAAATTGAGTCACCTGCAAAAGAGGATATTTGCTATGCCACGACGAATCGGCAGGAAGCGATCACAATGACTCTCAAGTCTGCTGATCTCCTGATTGTCGTTGGCAGTCAGAATAGCTCCAACAGTCGTCGACTTCTGGAAAAGGGGCTCGCGGCAGGTGTGCCGGGCTACCTCGTCGATGGTGCCGAAGACCTTCAGTTGGAGTGGTTTAACGGTGTTGAGACTGTTCTCGTGACGGCCGGGGCAAGCGCCCCGGAGTCTGCAGTTCAGGAGTGTGTGCACTATCTGCAACACCATTTTAATGCTTTGGTCTCTGATGCTGTCCTGCGTCAGGAGAGTATCAGATTCCCATTGCCGCGCGAGTTGCAGATTCTCAGAGGAGTCGAGAACGGCAACGCTATGCAGAGTGATTAGGGCTTTTCGCTTTCGTTTTTCCTGCTTAAGCCAAAGATCCCTTTTGGCCTATGCCCTGCTCCGTCGTTTTATAACTCGAGAGAGAACAAGACCAAGGCCCATACCGATCAAGCCTGCAGCTGCTGAGATCGTGTACTTTTGGCTTGTGAGATATAGCGAGATGACCTCGTTGTCGAACGCATTTGTTGATGCACTGAAACTGGCAAGCAGCCAGCGGTCGTTATCTTTGATCAGTGTTGCAGACCAGCGACTGTTGAGGTTGACGCTGGGGCCTCGGCCCAGCACGTAATGATCCTTCATTTCTCCAGACGAGATGACCAGATTGCCGTCGTTCAGGATCAGTCGTTTATCGGTTGTGGCGTCAACGGTCATCTTGTCAATGAACTGTTTCAGCTTGTCAAATTCCGCGATGACTCCCTGATGGCCTTCGGAGGTTGTGCCGTCCTGCCACGTCGCGATGATGTCCTTGTGGCAATACTTTTCCAGCATGGCCGGATAATCGCCCGTATTAAACGCGTGGAACAGTTCGTCGCGGAATTTGTCGAGTTCGGCGTCGATGGCTTTCGTGTCGACGGATGCCTGGGATTGAGTATCCTCGGTTGCCGCTTCTTGTGCACGAACTGTCGCCGCATTGGCTGCGAGTAGAAATCCCAGTCCCAGAAGAAAACATGTCCGCATTATTCCGTCTCCCTTTTGAGCGGCTTCATTCCTGAGATGCCGTAACGACTATAAGTACACGCGATCAGAATCGCTACCGGAACCGTCAGGACGAAAAGGTTACAGCCAATCAGTAACCACCAGTAGCGATGCCAATGACCCAGCTCCAGAAGTTGCCATTCAATCAGACGCAGTGCGAGGCCATAGCACAGTCCAAACGCGCCGAAAAGAACCGGAGCGTAATCCATGGCAATGGCTTCTGGTCCGAGTCCATCCGCATAAGGACGATTGTAGACCAGAATAAATCCCGCCTTGATCGCGCGGACGTCGTAGTACCAGTTCCAGAATCCGATGACTGATCCGAGTACAATCCCGGCTCGTGCGAATTCCCATGCGTCGATCGGAAGTGTTGCCCGATTCAGGCTGACGAGCGTCAGCATGCTTGTCGCACTGCCGAAGACAAAGCCATGATGCGGACGAAACTTACCGAGGCGAAAACGAGTATTGAACTCCCAAAGCCCGAGAACGTTTGTACCTATCCCCGGAATGATGTACGCGAACAAAACAGGAATCGACAAAACCAGCAGGACAAAGTCATGGCGATGGTCGTACCTTGTCCACCACAGCGAATAGCTGAGCGGGACCAGGATTGCTGGTGCGAGGAATTGGTAGATGTTGAAGAACTTCATGAAGAATCAACGTTGTGCTACGCCTGGCAGAGAGCGGATCTCGTTTTGTACCAGCCTGAGGACGTCAGAGAAGCTCGGAGGGCTGACGCCACGCCGCTCGCCAGGGCATGGGATTCTCAATGCCCGATGAGACTCTACCGTGGCGCTGGGAGTTCGGCAATCTTCAGAGGGTCGGCAACGTTGTGAGTCAGATTCTCTGCGACTACACTGCAGGCTCGCCAAACGGACTTGCATTCGCATGAACAGGTTGATTTCGTGCACTCCACAGAAAGCCTCGCCCAGTTGAAACCGGCTGTTCGGGATTCGATCAGAATCGATCGACCCGAAGGGATGCCCGTTCCGAATCGGCTTAATGTCGCCCTCGTGTTGCTCGACGTTATCGCGGCGGTTGGATTGTTGTGGCTTGGTTCGCGGCTGGAGTCCACGCTGGGGATCATTTTTGTCGCGATAGCCTACTCGTATCTCATGCTGACGAATTACGCTCTGCTGCATGAAGCGACGCATGATAACCTGCATGAGAAGGCTTGCTGGAATTACTGGCTTGGTGTGATCACTGGTGTGTTCTTCCTCGCGCCGTTCTCAATGATCCGAGTGACTCATCAAGGGCATCATCAGCGAAATCGAACGGATGCTGAGATCTTTGATCTGTACTATCCGCATGACAGTTTTTTCTGGAAGTGCTGTCAGTGGTATGCGACGTTAACGGGATTTTTCTGGCCCTGTATTCCTGTCTGTGCCGTGCTGTTTGCGATTGTGCCGAGGACTATCGGAATGCAATTGTTCAGCGGGCCGCCGCTTGGGAACGCCAATGTCAAAGATATCACCTCGAAAGATCTGAAGTGGATTCGCCTTGAGTTGCTGCTGACGTTGGCCGTTTTCGCTTTGCTGTTCTGGTTACTACAACTGCGATGGCAGGCTGTTCTGCTGATGTATGCGTGCTTCTCGTTCAACTGGTCAACCCGGCAGTATATTGGGCATGCATTTTCCAAACGAGAAATCATCGAAGGAGCGTGGAATCTTCGTCATAACAAAATCATGTCGCTGTTACTGTTGCATGGGGAATGGGACTTGAATCATCACCGGCATCCGGAGCTTTCCTGGTTTTATCTGCCACAAGATGTTCGGGAAGATGACGAGCGACCGGGATATATTCGACACTACCTGCGTCAATGGCTGGGGCCGCGGCCCGCTGGACCACCACCTCACCAGTCACAGGACGCAACTGTATGATGATCACATTTATACGGCCGAACTTGTATGACGGACGATCGTCGGATGCGATGCATCCGCTGTGTTTTGCGATTCTGAAACGACTGACTCCACCGGACGTCACGACGGTGTTTTACGACGAGCGTCTGGAAAATCTGCCGCTCGATGAGCCGACGGATCTCGTGGCCATGACCGTCGAAACCTACACCGCAAGGCGAGCCTATCAGATTGCTGCGATCTATCGGAGTCGCGGCATTCCAGTCGTAATGGGCGGATATCATCCGACGTTTCTTCCGGATGAATCTTTGCAGTTTGCTGACGCTGTGGTTGTGGGCGATGCCGAAGGAATCTGGCCGCAGGTGGTTGAGGATGCTCGAAATGGAAAACTGAGACGACTTTATCAACAGAACGAGTTTCCTTCTCTGTCTGGTTCCGATCCTGATCGCAGCATCTTCAAGGGTAAACGTTACGCTCCGTTGACGCTGGTGCAGTATGGCAGAGGATGTAAATACAACTGCAACTTTTGTTCGATACGTGCCTTCTATGGGAACTCGCTTCGGCAAAGACCGGTGTCGGAAGTCGTGGCGGAGATTCGACGGCTCCGAAGTCGTATGGTTTTTCTGGTTGACGATAACCTGTTTGTGGATATCCCAAAGGCTGTTGAGTTATTCGAAGCGTTGATCCCGCTGAAGATCAATTGGTCATGTCAGATTTCCATCGACATCGCACAGGATCAATCTCTTGTGAAGTTGATGCAGAAGAGCGGTTGCATCAGCGCGTTGATCGGCTTTGAGTCGCTGAATCGAGACAACCTTGTGCAGATGCGAAAATCCTGGAACGTCAAGTACAACGATTATCAAACGTCTGTGCGAGTCTTCCAGGAAGCTGGCATCATGATCTACGGAACGTTTGTCTTTGGATACGATCAGGATACCGCCGATTCTTTTGACGCGGCTGTTGATTTTGCGATCGAGAATAAGTTCTATTTGGCCAACTTCAATCCGTTGACTCCGACCCCAGGGGCGGATCTCTATCGTGAACTTGAAGAACAAAAGCGTCTCGTGTTTGATCGCTGGTGGCTGGATCCTGCTTTTCGTTACGGCACCGCGACTTTTCATCCGAAAGGCATGACGGCTGATGAATTGACGGCCGGATGTCTGCGAGCTCGTTTGAAGTTCAATACGTTTAGATCACTGTGTCACCGAGCATTCGCACCGGCGACCAATATGCGGACACCGTATCGTCTGGGCATGTATTTGTTGTCGAACCTGATTTCGAAGCGTGAGATTCTGAGGAAACAGGGGCATCGGCTGGGATCAGCCGACCTGCCCGAGCCAATGAGTACCTTTGCATGAAAATCACCTTCATCATGCCCAACATCGGGCGTCAGGATCACAGCCTCTACATCGACGAAGCGCGAATGGAGCCGCTGAGTCTGGGGGTTCTGGCAGGACTGACACCGCCGGACGTGGAGTGTGTGCTGTACGATGATCGCATGGAAGAGATTCCGTTTGATGAACCGACGGATCTGGTTGCGATCAGTATCGAAATCTATGCGGCTCGACGCGCATACGAGATTGCTGCCGAGTATCGTTCGCGTGGTGTTCCGGTCATTCTGGGCGGCGCGCATCCTTCGTTGTTTCCAGAGGAATGTCAGGCCTATGCGGATTCCATCTACATCGGCGATGCGGAATTCCGATGGGCCGAAGCCGTGGAAGATGCAAGGCAAGGACGACTGAAGCCACGATACGATGCTGCGGTTGGGGTTGCTCAGGCCGGAGGTTCACTTCCTCGCCGTGATTTATTTGTCGGCAAAGGTTATCTGCCCCTGACGCTGATGCAATTCAGCCGCGGTTGTCGCTTCGCCTGCGACTTCTGCGCCGTGAGTGCTTACTTCAAAAAAACGCAATACATCCGGCCGACGCAGGAAGTTCTGGAAGAGATTCGTCGTCAGGATCGGAAATTTGTGTTCTTTGTGGATGACAATTTTTTGTCGAACCACGAGGCTGCCAAGTCTTTTCTTCGCGATCTGATTCCGATGAAGATACGCTGGGTGTCTCAGGCGTCGATCGACATGACGAACGATCTGGAACTCATGGAGCTGATGGCAAAAAGTGGATGCATGGGACATGTGGTCGGGTTTGAATCGATCAGTCCCGACAGCATCAAGCTCATGAAGAAAGCTCCCAATCTGATGCACAAACAGGGCTGGGATCGCTATGAAGCTCAGGTGGAAATCCTTCGGCAGTTCCACATGCAGACCTGGGCTACGTTTACCCTTGGGCATGACTTTGACACGATCGAATCCATTCAGCAGACGCATGAATTCGCCATGCGAAACCGATTCTGCTTTGCGGCGTACAATATTCTGATGCCCTACCCCGGCACTCCGCTTTACGATCGACTTAACAGCGAAGGGCGACTTCTGTTCGACGGCAAATGGTGGTTGCATCCCGAGTATCGATTCAACCAGGCGACCTTTATTCCCAAGAACATGACGCCGGACGAGTTGACCGATGTGATCTGGAGTTGTCGAGACAAATGGAACAGTCCGCGGTCGATCTTCTGGAGAATGTGGGACTTTAAGACTCACATGAGTTCGTTCACTCGGCTGTTCATGTACCTCGCGTATAACCCGTTGTATGCGAAGGAGTCTTACAAGAAGCAGGGAATGTTGTTCGGGCGACATCGAAAAGGACCGATCGGCGTGCCTGTTGGGGAAACGTCGACTCGTCGGCCGATCGAATTGCCCACAGAGACGACGGCGGTGCGTTGATTGTTTGTTGATAGGTTTAGTCAGATTCTTTTTTCGTTTAACGGCAAGCCGCAGGCGTCGGTGCGAAAAAACACCTGTCGCCTGCGGCTTGCCGTTAAGCGAGTTGTTAACTCTTCGGCTCATTGAGATTTGATCGGCAGCACAATGCAGGAACCCTCACAACGCCAGGAACGACTGACACCCGCTGAAGTCACAGCGAGGATTGTGCAGATCGTATCTCAGCAGGAGACGACCAAGTATTGTTCGAAGTGTCAGAAGCATGTTCTGGCGTTACGTCCTGGCACCAGTCGATTTCGGCAAATGCTGTTGACCATGATTACGCTGGGGTTATGGTCCATTGTCTGGATTACTGATGCTGTCCGTCGGCCGGGGTGGAGATGTTCGGATTGCGATCAGCGAGTTGGGTGAGATGTGAGCGATGGATGGTGCCATTCAGGTCCAGTGTCGCCAAATGAATTCATTTTCAACAGTCCTTTTCTTCTCTCGAAGAGTTCACGTTTGGAGTATCCATGCAGACGATTGGGGTCGGAATCATCGGCAGTGGTTTCATGGGGCTGACGTACAGCGAAGTTGCTGCCAGGCATGTTCAGGGATGCAAACTGGTCGCGATTGCCGGCGGGCGTCGAGCGGAGCAGTTGGCTGCAGACTACAATGTTCCGGCGGAGGCGACGGTTGATTCATTGCTGTCACGTGACGATGTGCATGCTGTTGTTCTGGCGACGCCGGACATTGATCGGCTCAGGCTGACTCAAATGGCGGCTGCGGCGGGCAAGCATGTGCTGGCGGAAAAGCCGATGGCTCCGACCGTTGCCGAGTGTGATGCCATGATCGCTGCTTGTACTGCGGCGAATGTGAATCTCTCGGTAGTTAAGACTGAGCGGTTTCGAAAGATCACCCGAAAGGCCAGGGAATTGATTGACGATGGGACGGTCGGGCCGATTCAAATGCTGCGAACGGTTTCGGCTTTTCCGCTTCCGTTGTCACGCCAGCTTTTCGATGAACGAGCCTGGATGTCGGATCCCAACGGCGGTGGGCTCTTTATGGGGATGGCATCGCATAACACGGACTTTCTGCGATGGCTGACCGGCCGCAATGCCGTCAAGGTGTTTGCTCAGGCCACAACTTACAGTGACATCGCTGGACCGCCGCTTTCGGTGATGGCTCAGATTGTGTTTGAAGACAACATCATGGCGCAGATGTGGATTACGGGCGAGCTGCCGAATCCAAGCCTGCCCAGCAGTGAAGTTCGGTTTCAGGTCTTTGGTCGAGATGCCATGCTGGACCTGGAGAACTTCGAGTTTCTGGATGTCGGCAAAGGCGACAAGTGGGAGCGTGTCTATACTCCGGAGAGATTCGATTATCTGAAAGAGCCCAAGTCGCCGATTCGATTGTTTCCACACATCGGTGTCATTCAGGAATTCATCGACAGTATACGTGAACAACGTCCGCCTAAAGTTGGCGGTGCTGAAGGTCGAGCCGCAGTGGAACTGTGTGAAGCGTGTCTGATTTCCGCAAGAACCGGACAGGCTGTTACGTTGCCGTTATGAAGTGATTTTCATTCTGGATGGAAACGAGGGTCACTGTGAGCGAACAACCGGCCGATCCGTCATCAGCAGGCTGTGGACTTTCCTGGCCTGAACAAAGGCGAAACCTGATTCTGTTTGCTCTGTGTACTGGAACGCAATATCTGGCGGCTCCGGTTTTGTACGTGGGAATTACTCAAGCTTCGCTGTGTGATCGCCTCGGAGCTGATGCCAAAACATCAAACTTGCCAGGCACATTGTTCTTTGCGATGACCGCCATGCCTGCTCTGTACGCTTGGCTGTCGCCCGGAGTTTCGGCCCTACGCCGTAATCTGGGTTTGCTATACGGGACCTCGGCATTGATGCTGGCAACGTTGGCCATCACGTTGTCGTTGCCGGTGTCCAATTCCTTTAAGCTGGGCATGGTGATTTTGCAGGGAGGTGTTTCCGGAGCTGTAATGCCAGCCGCGATCGGGTTGCTTTGGGAAGTCATGGGCCGAGGCTCAGATGAATCGCGGCGTGGCCTTGCTTTGGGGCTGGCTTTTGGTGCGGGGCCGCTGCTTGCTGTACTAGGTTCGCTGGGGCAGACCACTTTGCTGGGCGGAGATCTGTTTGGATGGCACTTTGACGGACTTGCGTATCCTCGCAACTTCATCATTCTGTTTGCTGCAGGTGTTCCAGTAATGGGCCTTGCTGCTGTTGTCTCGCAGTTGTTCGTGATTCAACCGGTTGCACAGGAGCAGCCCAGAGAACCGCTTTCGGCCGTGAGGGGATTGCTTGTCGGGATTCTGCTGATGCTTGTCTCGATCGCATCGATGCATGCTGCTGACAGCCCCGTGGATCCGGCGAATGGAGCAAACTCAGGATTGTTCAGCTCCGGACAGTTTTTTCGCGTACTGGGAGTTTTCTCCGCTGTCGGAGCTGTCGTTGCTTTTGTGGCTCACTTTCGATCAGTCTTCCAGCATCGCATTCTGTTGTTGGCGACCGTGGTAACAATCCTTGTTTATGCTGGCAATGTGATTCCTTCGAACATGAACCTGTATTCCGGAGAAGCGTTGGGAGATCTGCCGGAAAAGTATGCCGGCGTTCAGAACATGCTGCGGTTTGGGTTCAAAGTTGTCGCCGGAGCAATGCTGGGATGGCTGCTGACTCGCACCAATCCTCGCGTGGGAATTCTGGCGACTGCGTCGATATTTCTGCTGGCTCAAATCTGGGCGATGTGTGTGACTGGCCCATGGTATCTGGTCGCTTTTGGTATCCACGGAGCTGGTGAATTGGTTGGGGTGTATGCTCCCAACTACATCGTGTCGGCCTCACGTCGTGATCAGCTTCGACGGAACATGGCTTTTGTCACGATGCTGATGGTTCCCGCCGCGCCGGCTGGATATTTGTTCGGGGCCATCGTCGATGTTGTGAAAAGTTCAGGCTGGACAGCGCTTGGGATGAACAGTACCGCACTGGGGTTTCGGCTGAGTTTTCTTATCTGCGGGTTGTTCATTTTGACGGGCATCGTACTGGCAGTCCTGTTGCTGCCAGCAAAGCCAAGACCAGAGGAGGCAACATGAGTTGAGAGCAGTCAATGGCGTGGATTTTCCATTGCCGTCAAGTAGCATGCGACCGTCGAGCAAAAGCGGCCACCTGAACGGTAAATGATTGAAACCGCCGCCGGCGATCACACGTCCTAATTCAGGATAGGTGACCTCGCCCCTGAAAATGATGCATCGGAGAACGCCGCTTTTTCAGGCTCGCCAGACTTGGTCGCCACCGCGAGAAACTCCAGAACGGCTTACGATCTGCCTAGAACAGCGAGACTTAGCCAGCCTCTCTTTTTGCCTGTTCAAAACCAGCCATCACCAAGCTCGTCGAGCCTGCATTTCAATGGCTGCGAGCATCCCCTTTCGGTGGGTTTGACAACTTCTCTGTTTTCTCTGCGTCTGTTAGCTCGTCCCATTCTTCCAGACAAGGTGGGCAGCAGAAAGCGACTTTCTTTCCGTTGAAATCCTTCACCAGTGAGGCATCAACTTCTTTCGGCTCAATCTGATTGCCCATGATTGGACAGACAGTGTTCACGAATTCCGAAGCACCGGCGGCTGATGTAGTCACTTCGACTCCGGTTTCGGAGCAGCCTGCGAGGCACAGGCAACCTGAAAACAGTGCGGCTTGAAGAATGCTTTTCATGTTGAGTCTCTTATCGAATCTGGCCTTGGAAATACATACTGTCGTATTGGGTTGTTGCAACAGAGTTTAGAACGCTGTTGCTGCCTGTCCATCACTGTAATTCCGATGGACAACGTTTCCCAATCATGCTTTTTCTGGTTTTTTCGACGCTGGCTCGGCGGGCACCGCTCCTGCGGCATTAAGCGGCAAAATGGCGGCTGTAGTTATGGCCTTAAAACACAGTGTTGCCAGCGGTGGGACTGTGATGGCAATGCTTTGAGCACGCCCGTGAGCAGCTTCTGCCTTGGAGTAAACTCCGCCTTGGTTCCCAATTCCAGCACCGCCATACCAAGCTGCGTCGCTGTTAAAGATTTCCTTATAGAAACCGGGACGAGGAACCCCTAGTCGGTACTGCTCGCGTGGGGCAGGCGTCAAATTGCTGACGACAACAATGATTTCCGATGCGTCCTGTGTTTGGCGAAGGAAGGCGATCACAACGTTGGTCTGATCATCACCGACAATCCATTCGAACCCCTGCGGAACGACGTCCCCATCGTGCAGAGCTGGCTCACTGGAATAGAGTCGATTGAGATCGCACATCATGCGGCGAATCCCTTCATGCGTCTCGAACGTGCGCAAAGGCCAGTCCACCTCTGCGTCATGGTTCCATTCGGTCCATTGACCAACTTCGGTACTCATGAACTGCAGTTTTTTGCCTGGCGCCATATACTGCCCCGCCAGCAGCAACCGCAGGTTCGCAAACTTCTGCCAGGTGTCTCCGGACATCTGAGACAGCAATGAGTGTTTGCCGTGAACGACTTCATCGTGCGAAAGCGGCAGGACAAAGTTCTCGGAGAACGCATAGATGCTGCGGAACGTCAGATCGTTCAAATGATAGCCACGGAAGATGGGATCGCGTCGCATAAATCGCAACGTATCGTTCATCCAGCCCATATCCCATTTCATCGTGAAGCCAAGTCCACCGGTGTAGCAGGGACGTGAAACGCCGGGCCACGCCGTCGATTCTTCTGCGATGGTCATGACTCCCGGGAACTCGGCATGCATCAGCGTATTAAAGCCTCGCAGGAAATCAATGGCTTCAAGGTTCTCGCGGCCTCCGTACTGATTGGGGATCCACTGGCCGGAGTCGCGCGAATAATCCAGATACAGCATCGAAGCGACCGCATCAACTCGAATACCATCGATATGGTAGACGTCGCACCAGAACCTCGCGCTGGAAATCAGGAACTCGGTTACCTCACGGCGCCCGTAGTTGAAGATCAGCGTATTCCAGTCCGGATGAAATCCGAGTCGCGGATCAGCATGCTCATACAGGCATGTGCCATCGAACATTGCCAGCCCATGAACGTCGGTCGGGAAATGTCCCGGCACCCAGTCAATCAGGACACCAACGCCTCGCTGGTGCATATGATCCACGAAGTACTGGAAGTCATGTGGTGAGCCAAAGCGCGACGTTGGAGCAAAGAAGCCTGTGGCCTGATAGCCCCATGATCCATCAAACGGGTGTTCTGTGATTGGCATCAGCTGGAGATGGGTATAACCCATTTCGACGATGTAATCTGCCAGAGCATGTGCAAGTTCACGATAATTGAAAAACGTGCGGCCATCGCGAGGACGTTTCCAGGAACCAAGGTGAACTTCGTAGATGGAAACCGGAGCTCTGAGCCAGTCCGTTTCCGCTCTGCGTTTCAACCATGCTGCGTCGTGCCACTGAAAGTCGCGGAGGCTCCAGACAATGGAAGCTGTGTTAGGGCGTTTTTCAGAATAGAAGGCAACCGGGTCTGCTTTTTCCAGCAGATGCCCGCTTTGCGTGCGAACCGCGTATTTGTAGCGGGTGCCGGGGATGACTCCACGTATCGTTCCGCTCCAAACTCCGGTATCGCTGGAGTTAAGCCAGTCACGCCCCGACGTCCATCCATTTCCATCGCTGATGACGGACACTTCACGGGCGTTGGGAGCCCAGACGGCGAACCTGACACCCCCGGGCACTAAATGAGCGCCGCAGTAGCGATAAAGCGAGGATGCATCGGCAGGCTGATCAAACGAGTTGACACCCCGCGAAGTTCCGGTTGACTGCAACGAAGTCGTTTCCGTCTGCATGGCGTTTCACAACACTCCGAAATTCATCCGGTTGAGATTCCCTGCCGGATTCTTACCGATTTCCGGCAGCTCTGGAACGCACTTGGCGAAGCTTCGTGAACAACTGAGAATAACGAGGGCTGAAATCGCCCGGCTCTGCTGCCCCTGTGGGCGAACGATTGTCTGCCGGTGATGACGTCGCTTCCGGCAAGACTGCGGATTCTGAAGGCAATACGGTGCGTTCAGCGCCTGATGTTTGTGATACAGGCTGAGTCAGGATTGCAGCATCAGTCGCCGTGCCAATCGCGGCTGATAAAGGAACATGCTCCAACGAATTAACATCAGCGTGCGAAAACGACTCAAGCCGATTTCTGGCCGTGGTGACGAGATTTTCCAGCGATCCGTCAGACTTTCTGGAGTTGAACTCGTCGGGTGGCAGTGTTGACTGAGAGTCATCAGGTGAAGTGATGCGACCAGTTTTCTGGAACTTTGTCACTTCATCTCTCAACGATGCCAGTGTATCGGCCAACGGCCCTGCATCATCAGTGCTCAGCAAATCGCCGCGAAGATCCCATTCCAGCGTGCGAACTTCGCCGGGCAGTGAAAAAAATATTGGAGCAGAAGGTTCAGACTCGCGATGAGGGGCTCCGGCGAATTCCCTGGAGGGCTGCGACTGGCCGTCGCGAGCAAGTCTTGCGGCTTCGAAGTTCAGTGAAACGCGTTCCTGCTCCGGAGCAACTTCCTTAGCGGAAAGCGACGCCGCCGACTCAGTCTGTTCCGCAGAAGCGGGATTGAAGATGAGCTGACCGTCATGCCAGCCGTTGACCTGAAACTGTTCGGTGATGCCCGGATAGACAGGATTCAGCGGGCCATTCAGAGTTGCGAAAGAGTCCGCAACTTCGAATGAATCAGTAACGTCATACGCGTCCACGGCAGGCATAACTGACGCAGATTCTGCGAGGCTTGCGAGCAGGCTTGATCGAATCGCATCCTGAATCACCTGACGATTGGCATCAGAGATGACGTCATCATCTGACACCATGGGCGTATTCTGCTGGCCACGCGACTCAACGCTTGCAAAAGGAGTCGAAGCCGGAGCAAAGCTTGCTGCGGCAATCTCTCTGTTCTGCAGTTCCGTTGTTTCCGTCGCTCCGTGTCCAAACAAAGGCGCGGGACGAAATGTTACAAACTCACCCTGATCTGGTTCCAATTGATGTGATTTCAGCATCATCATGATGTCTGCATCACTTGTCCGGCTGACAGGAATCCTGTCGAACGCCAGAGCATTCTGGAGCGAATCTTTTGTCAGCCATTCATCGTGTGCGCCAAATTCATTGTCCGTGACCCGCTGCATGTCTAATGCTGATGAGACAGAATACGTTCCAGACGGAACTTCACGTCCCAGTGCAATCCATGTGTAGCGATCGAAAACGGGAAGTCGGCTTGAGAGATCAGCCCCGATCGCGCTGCGAATCATTTGTTCCTGCGCGTCGGCAGAAACTGGCGATGATTCTGCAGAGGGGATTGCATCCGCTGGGTTGTGCATGAAATGAACGTGCTGCGACGAGATCGTGCTCTGGAATTCGATACTTGTGGAGTCAAAGTCAGAATCCTGACCGTCCACCCCTGGCTGTGCCTGGTCTTCGAATGACGTCGTTTGCAATCCGAGCAGCCTTGTGGCGGCATCGGCATCGAATTCTGCCATGTGTTCGTTAAACGAGTCTCGATAGCTCAGTTCCTGAGTATCGTGTGAAAACAACGCTTCGTCGTTCTCAACGGAGCTGGAAGCAAACGCATCCATTTCGACTGCGTCAGAGGCCTCCAGGGCATCAGGCTGATAGCGATGGCCGACTTCAAAACTTTGAGCCTGAGTGGATCCGATCTCAACTACTCCGAGACTCAACTTTTGTGTCGTGGTCAGGGAAGGTGCTGCTGCCGGCTCACGATTTCCGGACAGCTCGGAAACTGCGATCTCGGCAGGATTAACCGTCATCGATGCTGGACGAGACATCGAAAAGTCGGTCGAGGATTTGGCACCAAACTCGATAACTCCAGGAGCACCGAACTCAAATATGCCGGCGGCCACATGAGTCACAGTCGTCGCAGTGTGCGACGTTTTCATATTTGCCGAAGTGGATCGCAACTCAGGATCAGGTTCCGCCGCACTGCTTTGATGATCAGAAACCAGCGGCGATGTGTTCCATGCATAAGCCAGATGTTGCAGACGTGTCAGTGCCGAGCGAACACAATCCTCATCGGCAACCTTTGTTGATCGCTCTGCGGCCACCACCAACGATTCATCTGCCAGCAAAGTCAGGCAGCGAGGCAATCCGTCACTTGCGACGGCAATCAGGTCGAGGGCCTGCGGAGAAAAGACATCTCTCAGTTTTCCGCCGACGACTGATAGGTGGCGATTCAGGCATTCGAGCGATTCTTTGGACGACAAAGGTTCCAGAAAGGCATGGCAGCGAACGCGTCGGCTGAAATCCGCATAAGCGGGCCGAGCTAATTCTTCTTCCAGGTTCAGTGGTCCGGCGATCAGACATCGAACCAGCGCACGGCCGTTCCATTCCTCTTCCGTGAAGGCGCGGAGTTCGTTCAATACGGGCACGGAAAGAAGCTGAGCATCGTCGACCAGCAGCAGAATGGGTCCCCAGAATTCTGTCGTCTTCCGCATCTGTTCAACGACCGTCCAGCGACTTCGCACTGCGACTGACGATGCGGATTCGGACGAACTCTCTCCGGCTTTCAGGAGTGATGCGGCCTGCAGGGTTTGCAGAACTTCGGTCGGAGTTTCCAGTCCTGCGCCTGAACACAGGATGGCTCGTCCTTCATGAGCGAGCTGCATCTGCAAATGTTTCAGCAGCGAGGTTTTTCCAACACCAGCTGGTCCTGTCAGCACTGCGATCCCCAGATCGGAGCGCAGGGCGTGAAGCAACTGGGGAAGAATGCTGCGGATCGACTCGGAGATGAAGAAAGCCCGAGTTAGATCAGCACATTGAAAGGGCTGGCGATGGAATCCAAAGTTTGTTTCGTACATAACCACCCCGTCCGTGGCCGACACATTGATCGGCAATAACTGCCGGTCTCGCATCATGCGAGATCCCTCGTCTTCATCGAACGAGCCCAGCCGCTTTCTTTAGCGTAACCGGACTTCTCGGAATATCTCCGCCAAAACCCCGAGCTAAAGCGGGCCGATATCTGTGGGCTGTCGTTATAACCTAAGATTCAGAGACTGATGTTCCGTCCTTTGAGATCTGGAGAGTCACTCCTGAACGATTTGCAGGAAATCAAGGAGTCGCCTGTACGAGCTGTTTTTGCCTGTCGAAGTGGTCGAAATTGGCTTTGCAGCTCTTTGAAAGAACTGAGTAGCCTCAAGGAGTCTATCCTTGAATTCGCAGTCCCGTCATGGCTGTATGGCTGAGTGAAGTAGGCTCTCAGTGAAGAGAGAACCGGGAAAGAAGACACATGCAAACAGAATCTCATTCAAAGCCAGCCCGAGTGCATATTGTTGGGCGAAAGAACTCGGGGAAGACGACTCTGGTTTGTGAGTTGGTCCGTGAATTCACATCGCGAGGGATTCGGGTCGCGACAGTTAAGCATACTCATCACCAGCACGAACTTGATACGCCGGGCAAGGATTCTCATTTGCATCGCGAAGCCGGCGCGGCAGCCGTGGGGATTCTGTCGCCGCAAATGACAGCCATGTTTATCCCCTCGGATCGAGAACTTCGTGGAGAGCGACGGTACGAACAGTTTGAATCTTTGTTCGCAGACTGTTCTTTGATTCTTGTTGAGGGAGATCTGAATTCCACAGCACCACGCATCGAAGTCTGGCGAAGCGTTGTCAGTGAAGAACCGTATGCTGCTGTAGACTCCGCGATTCGTGCTGTTGTCTCCGATGATTCTGTGGGTGGACTTTCGTGTCCGGTCTGGCCGCGAAACAGCGTCAGAAATGTTGCTGATCAGATTCTGGACCTAATTCAGGCAGGAATTTCCTCACACTGATCGAAACACTGCTGGGATCGGAATTCTTCGCAGACGGTTGCGTTCCCGGGCGAGGCACGCCAACATGGCGGAGTGGATGTGCCGCAGCGGCGCTCCCTGAAACAATTTGCGACTTAATTAAGCGGCAGCGGAGAGATTCATGTCGAAATGGCCTATTGGTGTTTTTGCTTCGATTGATGCGGGTTTGGGTGTTCATCTGGAGGTTGCTCGTGAACTGGGAGTTCCGACGATTCAGGTTCATGCGCCACACGCGGGAACTCGAAATCCCGCAGCAGCGGCTGCGTTTCTGAAGAAGTGTTCGGACGCAGGTATCACCATCACGGCCGTGTTTGGTGGATTTGAAGGCGAAAGCTACGCTGACATCGCGACGACCGCAAAGACGGTTGGACTCGTCCCAGAGGCCACTCGCGCGGCACGTGTTCAGGAAATGAAAGAGATCAGTGACTTCACTAAGCTGCTGGGATGCAACACGGTTGCTCTGCACATTGGTTTCGTGCCGGAAGATTCTGCTTCAGCCAGCTACAAGGATCTGATCACTGTGACTCGAGATCTGCTCGACCACATCAAGGCCAATGGACAGAATCTGCATCTGGAAACTGGTCAGGAATCTGCCGATCATCTGCTGCACTTCATCAGTGATGTCCAGCGCGACAATCTGTTCATCAACTTTGATCCGGCCAATATGATTTTGTACGGGACTGGTGAGCCGATTGCTGCCTTGAAGCAGGTAGGTCATCTCGTTCGCAGTATTCACTGCAAGGATGCCAAGTGGGCTCCTGTTGAAGTTCGTGGTACAGGTTGGGGACAGGAAGTTCCTCTGGGCGACGGCGATGTTGGTATGGAAAATTATCTGCGGACATTGTTGGCCATTGGTTACACGGGTCCGCTGACAATCGAACGCGAGATTCCTCAGGATCCGGTACGTCAGAAGGCTGACATCGGTCAGGCCGTTAAGATTCTGACAACACTGAGAGAGAAGATTCTGGGAACCTGAACTCGAAAAAATCCCGATCGTCAAAGCCGGGATGGTTCGAGGGCGAAGCAAAAGAGTTGTTTTCATGGCACGCTGTGATCAGGGATATCTCTGCGACGTCTGCGGGGATGAAGTAGAAAACATCCGCGAGAGTGATCTGTACCTGCGATTTGTGATCGGGGAAATCGCGGCAAAATCGTTATTGGCTGCGCCGGAGAGGCACTTAAGGTGTGATCCGGTTACAGCCCAGTTTATTGACCATCCGGATTTTGAACCGGTTGTGGTTGAGGGTGATTTTGATCGCCGATTTTTCGACGCGGACTACTCTCGACAGAGAGCAGAATTGGTCACTCGGGGATGGTTGCGGCTTCAGGAGCTGTTTGAGCTGGCTCAGACAGTTCCGCTGCCTGAATATCCTCTTCCCGAGTTTAGACAACGAGTTTGATTGTACCGCACTTCGGCAAATCCTATGGCTGACAGTCTTCAACGCATTCTGTTGCTCGACGCCGAAATGTCTTTTCGTGGTTCGTCCCTGCTGACGCTGCGTCTCGCACATGGGCTGGAGAAGAGGGAGTTTGACACAGCTCTGGTCTGTACAAGCTGCGAAGGGCTGAATGAATCGTTGCTGCAGGGCGTCAGACTTCACACGATTCAGGGCTATAATTTCCCAGTGTGGGGCCATCTGGTTCTGAGAACGCTGTACCGAGACTTGAAGGAACAGCGGCCGGATGTGATTCATCTGCAGGATTCCAGGTTGCTGCCTCAGGGAATTCGGCTGGCTCGTAAATTGAATCGACCGCTAATTGTCAGTCTGGGGGATCAGACTGATGCTGCATCGCTGACTCTAAAAGCCCCAACGCCGGAGTTGAAAGCGATCATTTGCGTCAGCGAGAGCGTGCAGGCGCAGATTCCTGAATCTCCGTTCCTTGACGGCGTTGAGCGACGAGTGATTCTGCCGGGGGTTGCGGTGCCGGAGAATTCGACTGTGTGTCTTCCGCTTGACGATAATCGTCCTCCGGTCATTGGAATGGCAGGTCCATTGGAGATCGTGAAGGGAGCCGCCTTCTTTCTAAGAGCCTGTCACCGCGTTATCGAAGCCGGGCATAACATTCGTATGGTGATTGCAGGGAGTGGCCCGGAGGAACGGAGTCTTCGGCAACTGGCTTCATCACTGGAGTTGTCGCGGCGTCTGACGTTTGTGGACGGCGGTGTTTCGATGGCCGGTTACATTTCCGCAATCGATATTTTCTGTCTTCCTTCGCTGCAGCAGGGATTGGGAGTGATGATGCTGGAAGCGATGGCTTTGGGGCGTCCTGTGATTGCCTCTGGTGTGGGCGGAGTTGTCAGTGTTATTCAGGATAATGTGACTGGTTTGATTGTGCCGCCTTCAGATAGTCGAAGTCTGGCCGATCGGATTATTGAACTGCTTCAGGATCGAGAGCGTGCTCGCACCATTGCGGCCGCCGGGCAGCAGTTGATCCGTGATCGCTTTAATGAAACACGCATGTTGGATGAGGTTATTCAGGTCTATCGCGAAGTGCAGGCCGGTTCGCCTCATTTGCAGGAATCTCAGCCTGTTGTCGGCCGCATGACGGGAACGTGGCACTCATGATGAATGTGTATAAAGTTTCGCAGCAGTTGGTCTCAAGTCCACTGAAGGACATTTCTGTGGCCGTTTTTCAGCAGTTGGAACAACTCAAACTTCCCGTGCCGCGCGGCGACATTGCAATCACCGTGGGCAGTCGCGGAATCTGCAATCTGCCGGCGATCGTGAAAGCTTGTGGTCAGTGGTTGAAGGATCATGGTGCCCTGCCCTTCATTGTTCCGGCGATGGGGTCGCACAATGGAGCAACAGCCGACGGGCAGCGAGCGATGGTTGAGTCGCTGGGTATTACCGAAGCCACGATGGGGATGCCGATCCGCAGCAGTATGGAAGTGGCTGAGATTGGCCAGGTCAGAACTGGTTCGGTGTTCATGGATCGGCATTGTCTGGAATCCGACGGCGTGCTTGTGCTCAATCGAATCAAGCTGCACACCTGCTTTGCGGGGCCGATTCAGAGTGGATTGACCAAAATGATGGTCGTCGGGATGGGCAAGATTCGCTCGGCACGCACGTTTCACTCCGCGCGGGCTGGTGCGATGAAAGATATGCTGCTGGAGATGGGACAGTTCGTGCTGGACTCGGGAAAGATCTTTGCGGGCGTCGGGATCCTTGAAGATGGTTACGATGAAACGGCCGAGATTCATGCAATTGCACCGCAGGATATTCTGAGACGTGAGGCGGCGTTACTGGAACATCATCGCAGTTATTTCCCGCGGCTGCCGGTCGAAGATCTGAATGTGCTCGTTGTGGATTCCATTGGCAAGACCTACAGCGGGACGGGGATGGATACAAATGTCATTGGACGACGCGGACTGCCGGGGTTCGAAGACCTGACAACGCCAAGCATTCGGACGATTGCAGCGTTATCGCTTTCTGCATCCAGTCAGGGAAATGCAATTGGAGTCGGGAATGCGGACTTCATTACGCAAAGGCTTCGCTCAGCAATCGATGAGCACAAAACGTTGATCAACACTTTGACGACGGGTGATATGGATCGAGCGAAGATTCCGGCAACTATCGCGGATGATGAAACTTTGATGCGGATGATTTCTGATCGATATGGCGCGCTGCGTTGGATGTTCATCCCCAATACGCTGCATCTCGAATCGTTGTATGTCAGTGAGGACCTGCGAGAAGAACTCTTGCAGCATCCGAAATGTCGAGTCGCCGATCGTCCCGTTCCACTAACATTTCGCGATGGTCGGCATCAACTTTCATTTGCACGGGAGTGACCGATGAACTTGACGCTGGCCCGGATTCCGGAATGGATTGCTCTGCGCGATGCGGCACGCAAAGTGCGGGAAAAAGCGTGGGCTCCGTATTCGAAGTACCATGTGGGGGCCGCTGTTCTGACGGGCTCTGGAGAGATTTTCACAGGATGCAATGTTGAGAACGCCTCGTACGGTCTGACGATTTGTGCAGAGCGAGTGGCGGTCTGCTCAGCGGTAGCTCATGGGCATCGGGACTTTCGAGCTATCTGTATTTCGTTGACCGGAGTGCCGGTCCCGTGTGGGGCATGTCGTCAGTTTCTGATGGAGTTCAGCCCTCAATTGCCCGTAATTCTTGATAATCTCGATTCCGCGGGCGACAATCACCCGGAAGTGGTACTCCTGAGCGAACTTCTACCTCGAGCCTTTCGTCTGGATCATGGGAGTCTGTAAGATCCGGTGATATTCATCGGACTCATGAGAGTCAACCTCTGATGAAGCCGCCAGTGTTTCTCCGGCGGGCTTATAGGCCATTTCAGACCGTAGTTCGCATATGTCAAATCGAGAAGCCAAATCACAGGGCAAGCAGTGGGTTGAGTCGCCAGAGATCCTTGCTGAAGATCTTCGCCGTCGCCTCGACTTTATCTACAAGAACGTGTTTGAAGCCCGTGATGCTGCGTCAGTCGGCATCGCTCGTGATTACACCGTTGCTCCGGGGAATGCTGCGGAAGTGCTGGAAATCCTGGTCGCAGATGACAGTGCTCTGTGGGAATACCGCAGGCTGATTCCTGAGACTCGAATGAAATACAGAATGCTGCAACCGCTGATTGAAGCTGTGCGGCAGGCTGTAGAGACGAAGAGCCCTGTTCAGTTCTCCGGGATTCCGGAGCTTGAAGAAGCCGTGGTGGCTGTGGAGCATTGGGCGAAAAAACAGGCGTACCGAGCGGCTGAAGTTCCGCTTCGAAGTGACCTGTTGCGGACGACTATTGAGCAACTAGGAGACGAGTTAATCGTCCGAACTGATCAGGACGGGAGCATTAAACTTCGCGGGACCGTGAACATCCCGATGTTTTTGGCGTTCTGGAGAGCCCCTAAACACCGTTTGAGTACGGAAGCCTTTCTGGAGATTGATCCTGGCAGCAAACATATTTATCTGGAACGCCATAGAACTCGACTTTGCTCCCAGTTGCAGGATATTCTGCTGGAACTGGTTATTGAGGGAAATGGGGTTCGGCTTCAGCGATGTCGAAAATAGGTTGGCTTTCCGAAGATACGGCGTTTATGTTCGGCTCTAGTGCGAAGTGGCACAGAAGTCCGGGAGAACTCTGAAAACACCCGAATGGCTCGAACAGTTCAAGTCGTCGCGTAGTGGATCTTCGCTAACGGCGGGGTGGCATTGTCTGCGATAGACTATGCAATGGGTTTCTGTTCAGTTGCAGAGGAACATGTTCTCTGAATAGCCAGAGTTTGCTGTTTCGCGGCTTTAACACAGAAAACAGCCGGAGAGAATTCGGAGAAAATCGTCTACATCCTGAAATGTCCCGAAGATGGCAGTCAAGTGAGTGGCGAGCGGCGTGTCCGGCTGCATAGAGTTTTGTGACCTGCGGGTCAGCTCAGGAAATGAATTGCTATTTGTTTCAGGCGAAACTGAACCATGAAGTACCTTATGAATGGCCTCTCAGGATGTTCCATGCGAACTTCGCTGATTGTTTTTGGTTCTGTGGTTTTTCTGTGCCTTACTCTGCCACCGGCTTTGGCGCAGGAGTCGTCCGCTCCTGTTGATCAATCTGCTCAAATCTCCGAGGGACCGCAGGGTAATTTCGCAGCCGAAGATTCTTCTTCGGATGCGACGGCGGAAGCTAAATCTTTTACCAGAAACGTGTCTGATGAACTTGTGCGGCTGGGGATACCTCAGCCGTTGCCGTTGTTATGGGATCTGGCCGTTCAGGGTGGCCTCTTTATGATCCCGATTGCGTTGTGCTCAATCGTTGTCATGGCGTATGCCATTGAGCGAAGAATTGGGCTACGAAGAAATCTAATCATCCCTCCCGGGCTCCTGGTCGGATTACAGAAGTTAAATCAGCAGAGCAGCGGTATCGATCCTCGACTGGCTTATGATGTTTGCCTGAAGTATCGCTCCCCTTTATCGCGGGTTCTCCAGGCGGCGATCCTGAAAGTCGGGAGACCTCAGGCAGAGTTGGAGAAAGCCGTCGAAGATGCGGTCAGTCGGGAAGCTGACCAGATGGCTCAGAACATTCGCCCAATCAATGTGGCGGTCAGCATTTCGCCGATGCTGGGACTTCTGGGAACCGTGCAGGGAATGATCATGGCCTTTATGGTCATCAGTGCTTCGACTTCCACAGGAACCGCCAAGGGGCAGGAACTTGCACAGGGGATCTACACGGCATTGATTACGACGTTTGCCGGACTCGTTGTCGCAATTCCGGCGATTGTGATTGCCAATATGCTTGAGGGGCGAATTGAACGCCTGTTGCGGGGCATGGAAGATGTTTTTAATGAGATCGTGCCGTTGTTTGAACGGTTTGAAGGCAAATGGCGAGTGACCCGGAAGAGTGATGCGTCGGGAGTTCTATTGAAGGGGACCGGATCTCGTCCGGAATCGACATCATCCTCAAAAAATGGCAATGGGGAAATGAATGCGACGATCGATGATCGCAGTGCGCTTCGTACTGTGACGGCCCCATCTTCGCCAGGTGTCAGGGAGAAGTCGTAGCAATGCGGTTTCGCTATAAGAATCGACAGGGAGCCAGCAAGCGTTTAATCGACATGACGCCCATGATCGACTGCGTCTTTCAGTTGCTGCTGTTTTTTATGGTGGCCAGTCGATTTGAAGAAGAGTCCAAGGCTTCCGGCGAAGGATCGCTTGACGCTACGTTGCCGGATGCCGTGGCCGCCATGCCGATGGTGATGCGACCGCGTGAGATGGTCGTCAACATAAACGTTGATGGTCGGTACTATGTGGCTGGTGAATTGCACAATGAGGTGCAATTGGCGGAACGACTGCAGCGGGCAGGAACGAATAATCCAGGAAACCAGCCGGTCGTGATTCGGGGGGACGAACGATCTGACTGGAAGTACATCGCACGGGTTATGAGTCTTTGTAACAAGGCCGGAATTCGCGACTATCGAGTGGCGGTGATTCCGCCGGAGGTCGCCAAGGAGGGGCCCGAGCAGTGAGAGATCTTGTTCAGCTTTCGAATGAAGAATTGAACGAGCTGACAACTGCTCAGCGACTGAGAATATTCGTCGCCATAGGTGTCTCTGTCGCCTGCGGAATTGTTTCTCTGCAGGGCATGGCGGCTGTTTTCACCGATGCCAGTGTTGTTCCGCTGCCGGGTATGCAGCACCTTTCAGGTCAGATCGCGTGGGCGTTCGCGCTGATCGCGATGTTGCTTCTGGTTACATTTCTGGTTCGCGGAGTGATCAAACGCCGGTTGCAGTGGGCGATCGCTCTGAGCCTGCTGCTTCATTTTCTCTTGTGTCTGTCGATGACAACCGTGGATTTTCGAGGGCCGTTGCCAACACCTGCTCAGGCTGCTGATCTCTCACAGATCCCCCGTGAAGAGTTTACTCTGCCTGACTACGCCACCAGTGACGTGCCGGATCCTGCTGCAGCGTGGCTGCAGCAGGATGAGACCGAAACACCTGATCGTGAGCTTGAGCCTGAGCGTTCGGAAATGATGATCGCTGAAGCTGAAAAGGCGGAGTCAGAGGCTGTTAAATCGCCTGAAGTTGCAGAAGAAGCAGAGACGCCGGAACGTCGTGAGAAAGTCGAGCTCGCTCCTGACTCTGCGGAGCAAATGGAACTTCAAACGACGACGGGCGAGATGGAAGAACCGCGAGCCGTAGCCGCTCCGGATGTCGCAGCCGCGGCTCCCGCTGAAGAAGTGAAACTAGAGGATCAGGTCGAGCAGAAGAAATCGGCGGCAGAAATTCCGATTACTGAGCGTCAGTTGGACAATAGCGATTCGCCGGAAATGCAGATTGAGGCCGCCCAGATTCAGGCGAATCGTAGTGACGCCGCTGTGACTCCGGAGATGGTGGATGCCGCTGCTTCCGAACGGGAGGTTGCCGAAGCCGAGGCTGTTGAATCAAAGCTTGAAGAGATCCAGGTTGCATCAAAAGAGGCGGCTCAATCGACATTGAAAGAGCGAAGCACAGACATCAGTCGCCAAGCCTCGGCCAATCCAGCTTCAGCGGCAGAATCAAACATGCAGGCCGACCCGGCTTCTCCGTCTGTTGAGCCGACTGTCAGAGCGCAGGTTCCATCTCGGTCCTCGCTAGCGGACCAAGATGCTGGAGGTGCTCCGGCTGATGGCGGAGTTGCCGTGATGGCACGCTCGACAGTGTCCGCCGCCCAGGCTGCATCGACTAGTGTGGCTGCTGAAAGTATTGAGGTCTCGTCGACCGGTGAGGTTTCCTCGCCAACGTTTTCTGAGTCCGCCAAGTCACGATCTGGCCAGCGGACTACTACAGCGAAAGTACCTGACGGGGCGATGGCCGCAGGTGAACAGGAATCTTCGACTGGTCCGACGGGTTCTGGAGTTGCCGACAATTCGCCATCGGGAGTGAAGGTTGCCAAATCGCAGTCTGTTGGTGCGGCCAGGCCCGGGTTGGGCACCGAAGCAGGCTTGTCGATTGCTCCAGGACGACGTTCAGATTCCGGTGCTGAAGCTGTTGGAACGGCGGCGAGTGAAAGCGGAGTGAGTAGTGTCGGAGTAGGAACCAAACCATCGGCTGAAGGGATGATTGCCGCACCGGCGCGAACTGCAACCGGGCGCCAGAGCAGCGGATTACCGACTGGGAAAGCGACGGGTGAGCCGGGGGCATTGATCCAAAGTCGAACTGGATCAAATGGAGTGGGTACTTCTTCGACTGCAGCATCCGCGCTAATGAAAGCCGCAACAGGAGGCATCGACGGGGCACGTGGGACTGAACCGAATGCTCGTCTTTCAGCCACTGACGGCTTTGCGGGCGGACCTGGTCCCGGCCTGGCACGATCGAAATCCATGGGGGCTTTGCCGGGTTTAACCGAAGGAGCTGTGGCAGCGGAACGAGGTGGTGCTCTGGTGATTGCTGGCCCGCAGGCGGTTTCTGCGGGACTTGCTGCTGTCGCTGGTCCCAGAACCCGCGCGCTGCCTCGACGATCTGCAGGATTGCCGGGAGCGAGTGGACCTGCTCCGGCGTCTTCCGGAGTTGGTACTGCTGGAGATCCTTCATTGAGTTCACGAATTACGACTCCATCAGGACGCAAGGGTGTTGGGGCTGATCGGCCGTCGTTGGCCTCGGCTGAAGCGATTGCCGGATTGGCAAAACGGTCAGTTCAGGGACGCGGCAGTTCACCGGAGGCCTCAATCCCTGAGAGTCTTTCGATGCGAACGACAGATGCACGTCGTGAAGCCGCGAAGACGCTTGGAGGTTCAGAGGACTCTGAAGAGGCTGTTGAACGAGGTCTGCAGTGGCTTACTCGCAATCAATATCCTGATGGACATTGGAGCATTGATGATTTTCCCGGGGAGACGTCTGAGTCGCTCGGTGAAGGCAGCTTTGTGTCCAATAGTGCGGCGACAGGGTTGAGTCTGCTGGCGTTTCTGGGAGCCGGATATACTCATCAGTCTGGAAAGCATCAGGAAGTCGTTGATCGTGGAATGAAGTGGCTGGTAGAACATCAGAAGCCGGATGGAGATCTGTTTGCTGATGAAACCAAATATGTCTGGTTTTATAGCCACGGAATAGCGTCGATCGCGCTTTGTGAAGCGTATGGACTGACGAAAGATCCTGCCCTGCGAGCCCCTGCCCAGAAGGCTTTGGACTTTATTGTCGAGTCACAGCATAAAGAGTTCGGAGGATGGAGATACCGTCCACAGTTTGAATCGGACACGTCTGTTTCCGGCTGGCAATTGATGGCTCTTAAGAGCGGTGAAATGGCGGGACTGAAAGTGCCCAAAGAGGCCTACACGGGAGTGAGTCGCTGGCTTGATTCTGTGGAGAGCAAGTCGGCTGCCGGGCAGTTTAGTTATCATCCCAGAGAAGAAGTCAGCCCTGCCATGACTGCGGAAGGACTGCTGATGCGGCAATATCTGGGAGCCAAACGCGAAGACGCTCAGTTGATTGCCGGTGCAAATTATCTGCGAACACATTTGCCCGATTTTGGCCAGCGTGACGCCTACTATTGGTACTATGCCACGCAGGTGATGTTTCACATGCAGGGAGATCATTGGAACGAGTGGAACAATGGTTTACGAGATCTGCTCGTGACGACTCAGAGTAAAGAGGGATCGGTCAGCGGCAGTTGGGATCCTTCTCGACCTTCGCCTGACAAATGGGCTAATGGCGGTGGTCGTCATTATCTGACATGCTTGAATCTGTTGATGCTGGAAGTCTACTACCGGCATTTACCGCTCTATCTGGAACTCGAAAAGTAAACACGATGTCCGGTAAGGCCCCAGTTATTGATCAGCCTGCTTCGTTAGTTGATCGCCGTCGCCGAGTTGGAATCATCGCTTTGGCGTGTGGGCTTTTGTCCGTCTATGGTCTTTGGGGCGGCTATCAGGATTCTGCGTGGCCTGCCGCCTGTCTTCGAATCGGAATCGTGCTGGGAGCACTCTGGCTGTGCCTTCCGGTCAGTCGTCGACCAACGGTCTGGAACGGTCTTGGACGCGGACGACTAGCGGTGCTCGTGCTGCTGGCTGTATTCGTTAACAGGATCAAGGTTCTGTTCCCGATTCTTCTTGTGATCGGAATCGCGGTCTGGATTGTTCGCCCCAAGAAACGGCGATAGGACGAAGACGATCTTTTCCGTTGCCCCACAAAAGACAAACAGCCCGGCATTCGCGAGGAATGCGGGCTGTTTGTCCCGAAACAGGAGACACGGGTGTTTGGGAGGTTGTTTTCCGGGGGAGGCGAAGAGGGCGTTTTCACCACAGAGGTCACGGAGAGCACAGAGGATTCACAGAAGCGGCCGGACAGCAGAACTTTTTGAACGCAGAGGTCGCTGAGGAACGCAGAGTTAAGTCTTGTATTGCTTTGCTCTGCGATTCCTCTCTGTGGACTCAGTGACCTCTGTGGTGAAACAAAACGTTCAATCTGTCGTGATAGCTCGGAGGGTTGATGCCCTGCCGTTTGGCTTCAGACTTAGTAAGAGCTGTTGTCGTAAGAGCTATTGTTGCCCTTTTCGCCCTGAGCTGGGCTGTTGCAGGTGATGTCGCAGCTGTTGTCGCACTCGTCCTGGAAGTCCAGATTTGTGCTGCCTACAACTTCGCCCTTCTTGCCGCTTCCCAGCGTAAAGTAGTAGGTCTGGTTGATGCTGCCAACCGCAGAGCCCAGGTCTTCCAGTTCTTCGTTGACGCCGTAGGACAGTTCTGTCAGGCCGACGATCATGCCAAGCACACAGATGGTGCCGACGAGAACCAGTTCAGCAGAAACTACGAAGCCGTTTTCATCATTCTTAAGAGCGTTGATCAAGTTCATCGAAGTTACTCCAGGCTATTAATTTGGTTATTTGGAATCAGAGACTTGGGATTTGATATTTGAAACTTGAGAAGTCAGTTCATTGTTCAGTATCAGATATTTCCAGCGACTAGCTTTTCGCTGCTAGCATCTCGCTGATTATCTCTCACCCTGAGCAGGGGAGTCGCAGTTGATGTCGCAGCTGTTGTCGCATTCGTCCTGGAAGTCGAGGTTTGTGCTTCCGACGACTTCACCCTTTTTGCCGCTGGCGAGTGTGTAGTAGTAGGTCTGGTTGATATTTCCGATGGCTGAACCGACGTCTTCCAGTTCCTGGTTGACGTTGAAGCTCAGTTCGCTCAGTCCGACGATCATGCCGAGGACGCAGATGGTTCCGACCAGAACCAGTTCCGCAGAAACTACAAAGCCGTTTTCGTCGTTCTTCAGTGCATTCAGAATGTTCATCGTTCGTCTCCTGTGTCGTTGTCGTGAAGCTCAGTTTCGGATGAGTTTCACTCTTGTCTGTCTTGGCTGGTCACTTTGATCAGCGTTGATGCAGGAGATGTAAAGCAGCCTGTATGCCAAACCCCCTTGGCGCGCAAAGAAGATTGTTTTTGTCGTTGTTCTGATCGGATCTAAACACAAGTGCGGTATTGTGTTACGAAGATTCTTCAATCTTTGCGTCGGGGTTTACAGATCGTAAATGCAATGTCCGAACAATGTTGCCTGAAATCAACGAGGGGAATGGATTCCCCTGACGAAAGCGTCGTAACTCAGGCTCTCAACCGCATTTCGGCGCGGGCAACACGAAATGATTCAAATGGTGCCGATCGGCAACGCCTGAATAATCGGAGGAGCATTGAGGAACTGAGCTTGTCCAGGTGAGCCGGAGCGACATGCTTCCGGAAGAATAAAGAAACGTGACATGCAGAATAATGACCGGCATTGTCTGCTCTACATGCAGGTCATGGTGGCAGGGTCAGCGGTTTCGAGGATCCAGGCCGTCTTGTGCAATGTTTGTTTCACCTGGGTCTGAAGTTGAGTCGCTTCGCCGCGACTTTCGGCAACAACGAAAACGGTTGAGCCGCTACCGGACATGAAGACCGGACGACCGGCAAGTCTATGAAGGCGCACCATCAGTTCGGCCATCTCAGGGTTTGTTTTCTTAGCCGCACTGGTGAGTCGATTAAAGACAACATCCTGGAAACGTTGGGAGCCCTGCCCTCTCAAGACGGATACCACAGCGGAAGAATTGAGGCATTGATCCGACATGTCGGTGGCCTGAAACACGGCGGCCGTGCTGTTCCCGGAGTTCGGTCGGACCGCAACAAAGAATAGCTTTCGAGCAAGCGGGAACGGCTCAATCAATTCCCCACGGCCACGACAGATTGCTGCTGGCACACCACTCAGCAGAAAATTGATATCGCTTCCGAGACCGGCTGCAAGTCCATGGAGGTCAGCATTCGAGAGTGACGACATCCCGGGTGATGGCTGCCAGATCTGGCGGCAAAGCAAGAGTGCCGCGGCTGCATTACTGGAACCACCAGCCAATCCGGATTCGGGAGGAATCCGTTTGTGAAGAGTGAACTCGGCACCATAGCGAGTTCCCAGTTTTTCTCTTACCGCAGCGGCGGCTTTGAGGATCAGATTGCTTTCGTCGAGCGGTACACCTTTTCGGTTTCCTGCAGCAGTTGCATCGCTGAAACGAAGAGTCAATTGCGGGGAAAGTGTTGGCCGAGCTGTCAGCTGATCAGAAAACTGAGTTCTTAGCATCACTGTTTCGAGTTCATGATACCCGTCGGGGCGTTTTCCGAGGACCTCCAAAAACACATTGAGTTTCGCCGGGCAAGCCAACGTAATCGAGTTTTCAGAGCCCGATTTGTAACCACACCCCATCGTTATGGGAGTCGAGGCTAATAAGTTCCCGCATTCTGTCATTGGGGGTCTCTTTACGATTCTGTTTCCCCGCGATACGCGGCCGAATACTAGTTCATCTCGAGATCAGGCTGGTATCAGGAGATGTCTGTTGAGCATGTTCCTGCATATCTTTCAGCACTTGCTCGATCGTAACAGACTCAACGCCATCAAATGATGGACGCACTGGCGGTGAAGTCAATTGATGCGTTCTGGTGCCCCGGAAGATGTTGTCGGACATCTGGAATTGCCAGATCAGCAGCAGGACTCCAATGCCGACGATAATTCCCACCCACATCAACCACGGATTCATCTCGTCTGCTCGAGTGACAAGGCTGCGTGGCGGTAGATAACGTAACCGACCCGCTAAAATCAACGGTGCCAGTGCAAGGTCGCCTTGTCCGTCGACACCTTTGGCCGCATAGCCTTCACGCTTGAAAAAGTATCCCGCTAACTCAACATCGGGGCCATTGGAACCGAGTTCCTCGCGGAGAGGCAAACCAGAATCGGCGCTCAGAGCAACCACATGCAGAAGTTGATTTCCGGAATCACGAGTTGAGATCCATGCATCGTACGCAGCACGCACTCCGTAGGTCTCCGCGCTTTTTGGGAGAGGAGCTTTTACAAGGCGTCGCAGGCGGCCCTGAATCGTGAACGCCTTGCCGCGGCAGGACTGTGGGGCATCCATGAAGAGAGCAAACTGTCCCTCCGGAATTCGGGATCGCTGTTCGCTGGTGATTTTCTGAGCCATTCGCAGCGTTCCAAACCACGCGTCGCTCTCTGTTGAAAGCACTCCAAGAACGTCGTCGCGAATTGTTCGTGTCAGATTATAAGGAACGTTATTAACGCCATTCGTGTTCTCCGGGAGAGTCGCTTCCATTTGAGCAGCCCCGGCCCGATCGATCATGGAAGCGTAGTCATTCGCTGCCGCAGGTGATTCGGTCGGCACGAACTCGACTTCATCAGGTCGCAGTTCAGTGTTTCCCATCAAGGCTTCAGAAACAGGCTGTGTTTTTTTCTGTGCTGTTGCCGGATCTGAAAACAACTGGGTGAACCAGGCTGATTTCCCCGACATGATCAGGATCATGACCAGCAAACCCACGCCCACAATCATCAGAGTGATACGACGTTGCTCTCGAGCCAGAATTTGCCCTCGCGGTTTTCCTTTGGATCGAAATCTCATTGATGTTCTCCTGATGACCGGGAATTGGCACATTTCTTGGGGTCGAACCTGACAGAGGACAGGTTGGCCAACTCCATTCCTGTCGCCAGTGTAAGGCCATTCGCACTGATGACTCAAGTGATTCTGCCCAGTCGCCGCATTTCTTCTGGTCTGCGTAGTCCGGTGATGTATCCTCAGTTGAAGCGGATTCCGGATTTCAGGTTGATCTGCGATACTAAGCGTCGTTTTCTACAGTCTTTGAAAGAATGACTGGGAAACGGGTAGTACAAAATCGGTTCAGGGTTGAATTATGTCTGGAACAGGGCGAGTGAATGGCTGACAAGGGACGTAAACATCATCGATCTCAGGAAGGGAAAAAGCACCGGGTCGATATCCGTCGGAACAAGCAGACACGCACGCGGCAGCAGAATCTGACTCAGGATTTGCAGAGCAGCGACGAAACTGTGGAAGACGTCTCACGCGGTGAACGAGTGACTGCTCGCGGCGACCTTTCGCGTCGTCGAACACTGGTTGGAATCGAGTCTCACGGGGATCAGTTGTTGCGAGTTGTCGATGAATCCGGTTGCCGCAGCGGACGTGTCTCCAGCTTCATTGGGCTGCACGTGATGGTGCTGGACGATGCTGATGGCAAAGAGTACGCCTGTTCTATTCGCGGAATCCTGCGTTCACTGGCTCGTGATTCCCGCAATGTCGTCGTCACTGGTGATCGAGTTTTGTTTCGTCAGGAAGGCGATGTCAGTCAGGCCGTCATTGAGCGAGTTGAGCCGAGGCGCGGGATTTTGTCTCGCGGTAGTCAGGGACGCGAGCATGTTCTGGTTGCCAATATTGACCAGGTGTTGATTGTCGGAACTGCAGCGGATCCGGACTTTAAGCCGCAGTTGATCGACCGCTATCTGGTGAGTGCGGAGCGACGAGGAATTCAGCCAATTATTTGTATCAATAAGATCGACCTCGTGGATCCACGATCGCTGCTTGTCCACGTTCGTGCTTATGGTCGCGCGGGGTATACGGTCGTCTTGACGTGTACTCGAGATGGTCGAGGAATTGATCAGTTGCGAGGCCTACTGGCCAATCGTCAGACGGCCGTCAGTGGGCAAAGTGGAGTCGGCAAGTCGTCTCTGTTGAACTGTGTGGATAACGAGTTGGGACTTCGCACGGCTGATGTCAGCGACTGGACTCGCAAGGGAACTCATACAACTCGCCGTGCCAGGCTGGTACCGTTGACCTTCGGAGGCTGGGTCTGTGATACGCCCGGCATTCGGCAGTTTGAGTTGTGGGATATCTCCATTGAAGAAGTGGACGGCTACTATGTCGAGTTCCGTCCGTTTATTCCGTACTGTCGTTATCAGGACTGTACTCACACGCATGAAGATGGCTGTGGAGTGAAAGAAGCTGTCGCACAGGCGTTGATTTCAGAATCTCGATACAACAGCTATCTGCGACTCCGAGAGGACGATATCTGGACATGGAAAAACCCTGCTCGGGGTCATGTGAAACAGTGATATTGTTCTATGCAGTTATTGCCTTGCTGTCTCGATGGTAAATCTGAATCCAGGGTAAAGTGCTGGGCGTATGGTGCGTTTTGCGTTCGCAGCCAGATGTCATGCAGGTTGGCAAGCCTGGGGAGCCTCCGGGCCGATTGGTGATCTCGCATGCGACGCGAGCACCAGCCGCGGGGCGATAACTTGGAAAACGACTTCTTCCGAAAAGCCCCGAGAAGACGGCAGTTTCATGATTCGCTGTGAGGCCGTTTCCCGGATTACTTCGGGGGCCGATCATCTGGTTTTCGAGTTCGAACTTTGCCCCGGATGCGCATATCCGACGCATTCTTGATCGTTGTCCGTCGTGCGGAAAGGCACTGTTGGTCCATTCCGGGATCTTTTTCACCGCGTCTTCCGCCGGAGTACTTTGGGTTGGTTTGCTGCGGCATGGGCAAGGAAACCCGTCGGATGCTTCTCAGAACGGTTTTCTCCGGTAATACTTCCGGAGGTCTCGAGCATTCACAACCATCATTTAGCAGAGGACACTCGGAAATGGGTCAGGGGAAAGCCACTGACGTGCAGGTCAAGGAAGTCAGTGTGTCATTTGAGCCGGTTCAATTCCGTGCTCCGCTGAAGTTCGGTGGCCGGATCGTTAGTTCGTCGTATCTGATCAATGCCGAAGTCACGGTCGAATCGCATAGCGGAAAGCATGCAACCGGACATGGAAGCATGCCTGTTGGAAATGTCTGGGCCTGGCCTTCAGCAACACTGGAGCCTCATCAGACCGAGCAACTCATGATGGCTTATTCCAGGTCCGTCGTGGATCTGTTCGATACGTATCCTGGGTTCGGCCATCCTCTTGAGATTGAGTTCGAAGTCTCTACAGAGTATGAACATCAGGCGAGACGGCTTTGCGAATCAAAAGGTGTTGGTGAAACGATTCCACCTTTGGCTCGGATGGTTTGCGCAAGTCCGATCGATGCGGCGGTGCACGATGCGTATGGTCGAATGCTCAAACTGAACAGTTTCAATACTCTGTCGAAAGAGTTCTGCAAGACGGACCTCGGCGAGTTTCTCGACAGTCAGTTTGCCGGTGAGTATCTCGATAAATACACGTCGCGTGAACCAGTGCCGACATTGCCACTGTATCATCTTATTGGGGCGATGGATCCCTTGACGGAAGCTGACGTGAAAGATCGTCCAGCTGATAAGCTGCCAGTGACGCTTGGTGAATGGATCAAGGCGGATACCCTGACTCACCTGAAGATCAAGCTGGCCGGTGATCAGCTTGACTGGGATGTTGATCGAGTTCTGGCTATTGAAAAAGTAACAGCACAGGCTCAGGCGGAGCGAGGGTGTGCAGCCTGGTTTTATTCCTGTGACTTCAATGAAAAATGCCAGTCGGCAGACTATGTTATCGAGTTCCTGAATCGGATTCGAAAATCGAGTCCTGGGGCATTTGATCGCATTCAGTACATTGAACAGCCGACGAGCAGAAATCTGGACGCGGAAAACGCCCCGAAGATGCATGAGGTGGCTAAAATCAAGCCGGTTGTGATCGACGAAGCTCTGGTTTCCTATGAGTCTCTGCTGCAAGCTCGGGAGCTGGGTTACTCGGGTATTGCGTTAAAGGCCTGCAAGGGACAGACCGAGTCCCTGCTGATGGCGGCTGCGGCTCAGAAGTTTGGGATGTTCTTGTGTGTGCAGGACTTAACCTGCCCGGGAGCATCGTTCCTTCACTCGTGCAGCCTTGCTGCGAGGATCCCTGGGGTTGCCGCTATTGAAGGAAACGCGCGGCAATACTGTCCATCGGCAAACCAGAAATGGGCCAAGAAACTTCCGACGCTCTTTAATGTCAAAAATGGCACAATCGACACAAGTCGACTTGCGGGCCCGGGCCTGGGTTTCCAGTAAACGCGGTTTTGGGGCTGATCGGTCGTTTTTTCTCCCCCCGAATGTGCCGAAGCTGCGATGTGGACCGGAAGTTTTGGCCCACGATGCACTTTCGGACAGGTCAATTCTGGAGTTCGCTTTTCTGTTGTTGGTACCATGGACGATGTCAGCGATCGGAGAACCTGCTTATTTTCTACCCCGTGGAGGGGAGCAGAGTGGTTTTTCCGACTTGTGAAGACGTCTGGTTAGTGACGACAGACCCGAACAGGATGCCTGTCTGGTTGTGTTGTTTTTGACTGATCAGGTTGCGGCACCCATTTTTGCTTGGGTGTGGCTGTTCCTTTTTGATTCGTCTAATTATCGCAAATTGCGGAATCACGGACAATGAACTCTTCGCTCCGAACAACACTGCTTCGAAACTCAGTCCTGCTTCGAACAGCAGCCTCGCTCATACTTTTGGGTTGGGGAGGTGTTGAGTCTGTATCGGCACAGGACGAAGCTGTGGCAGTGGCCCCGGTGGAGGACAGTGTTCTTCCGTCTGCGCCTGTTGATGAATCTGAACCAGTCACGATCTACAATTTGCCCAGTCTGAAGCTGCATTGGGAAGCTCAGGCGGTAATCAACACGGGGCGTGATAAGGTTGCTCACATCGCCTTGGATGAAGAGGTCGTTTTCGTGCAGTCCTCGGCCGGGGTTGTCACTGCACTGAATTCAGAAAGTGGACGGCGTTTTTGGTCTGCTCAGGTTGGTCGAAACGATGAAGTGGCAATGAAAGCCACGACCGACAGTCAGATGGTGGCTGTTGTAGTCGGGCCCGTTGTTCATGCATTTGATAAGTTTAGTGGCCAAAAGCTCTTTGCGTTCCGGCTTGATAATGCCGCCAGTGGAGCTCCACTGATTACGCGTCGTGAGATTGCTGTTGGGAATCGTATTGATGTCATTCGACACATCTTTGTTCCAACCTCGGATCAGGCATTAGTGGCCTACGACGTTGAACAGTTACAGTACCTTGGCACTCATGGAACGTTGAAGCCGGGTGTTATTCGAGCACTTGACTGGCGTTTTGCGACCGCACAGGACATTCGATTTGCTCCTGTTGCCGGACAAGAGCGGCTCGCTTTTGCCACGGATGTCGGCAATATCTACGTGATGGACATGACAGGCAATGTAAAAGGGAATACTCGTTTTGAGTTCCTCATGAACAGCGCTACCACTGCTCCGCTAACGGTAGTGACACGCGACGATAACGAATACCTGCTGGCCGCGTGCGAGAACAATCGCCTGTTCTGTATCGCTCTCAAAACCGACGGAAGTATGGTCTGGACAATCCCGATGTCGCATCCCGTGACGCACCCGATTTCTGTCGTGGGGGATGATGTTTATGTCGTATCCAGCAACCGAGAACTTCTTAAATTCAATCTCCGCACTGGTCAGCCAACAAAGATTTCCAAAGGTGTGGTTGGAGTGGCAAGTCAGACTGAGGGAGATGAGGGTGGGCTCCCTGTGTTTGGGGCCTCTGTAGTAGCAGATTGCAATGGTTTGCTGGCTCATGAGCCCGTTAGCATTACAAACAAGTCAACTGGACAAATGGTGAATTCAATTGTCCTCGACCTCACCAAATCGAAACAGGCTGTGACATTTGTCGCTGGCGAAAACGGAAAGCCCATCATTGGTGTTTCAGATGAAGATCGGGCGACAACCGGGATGAGTGAGGCGAAGTTAAGTGAAGACGGTAAGGTGATGACCATCGAATTCACGGATTTCCATCCAGACGAAACATTTCGCTTCTACCCGGATGTAGTGCATCCGGAAGTTCCTGCGTGGAAGTTGACACACAGTGTTTTCTCAGGCTGTGATTTCAAATCGCTTGTATCACCTATTCGAGCAGCGGCTGCGAGTGTTGCTGAACAGGTACGGCCATTTCCACCAAGAGAAGTCGTTGGTGTATTCGTGGATGTTGCGGTACCGTGGCGAGTGGCGGGAGTTAAGTCTCTGGTCGCCATCTCCGAAAACACGGCCTACTTCGTCGACCTGAATGATCGAGTTGTTTCAGTGAGTCGAGAGCACGGCGGAAGTCCCATTGTTACGCCAACTCGCGACTACACGATCCATATCAATAACTCACTCACAGACCGGGTTTACTTGAGCACCGCATCGGGCCGTGTTGCATGCTTTACTGAAACGCGCATTGAGGTTAGCGCAATGCCAGTGCCGATTTCTGGTGCACCGACATGGATTATCTATCCGTTGCAGGAGTTGTCTCCGGAGTTTGCGTCGTACCATCAGAACCCGGGTGCTCGCCCAATTATGCCAGACGTTTTAAAGAAGGATCCTGCTGCCGCTCCTGCACCTGAAGATGCGAGCGAGTGAGATTTTTGTCTGTTGCTGCTTTGTCGGACTGTTGGATGCAGGACCTCGCTCTCTTGTAGTTCCTGTCTGATAAGTATCCAGCGAGACTTGTGATCGTGACGTCTCTGTCAGGCCGAGTTGAGTGATTCTTGATGATCCTCGCTCTGGCCGTTCAATAACAATGCTGAACGGCCTGGGGACGGCTGACAGCGAGTGCATTGTCATCGCTTGAAATCGCAGTTGTCTGTCATTACTTCTGTGGCGGAGATGGCGAACGCAAGAATCAGTTTTTTGTTAAGCAGAGTGTTTCGCAACACTTGGCCCGGGGCCAGCGCACAATTCTGTGAGTGAAACTCCAGACAACCGCAACATCAGGTCGAGGCTGCTCCTCTTTTGCTGCGAATCGGGCTTGGCTTCGTGCTGCCTTTGGTTGGTGCTGTCTCCTTGACTTTGCGATCGTGTTTGGACTCCCGTAGCGTCCAGAAGGACCACTTTGTGGGCGGTTCATGTACCGTATCGCACGGAGAAGTGGGGCTGTCTATCTTTCTGCCGAACCGAATTTGCGCGGAACTGCTGAACGAGCGATCAAATGTGTGTTGATGGTGTACGCGATTGACTGAATTTGATTCAAAAAGTCAAAGGTCCTGTACAGTGTTTCTCGCATCAATCGATCTGATGTGGTGCAATTCGTCGGCGCTGTTCAGCGCAGCATTCAAGTCAGATAGATTTCGTTTCAGGGGTTATCTCGATGTCTCTCAGCGACCTCGAAGAATCGATTGGTTTTGTGTCGCATCAGTCAAGCCAGGAGCTTGCTGAATCCCGTCAAAGCATCACGCGTTATATCGTGCTCAAGCTGTTGGCGAATGGTTTGCCGATACCGAACTGCTTTGAGGATCATGATCGCCTTGGGGCTCCACGTCTGCTAAGTACGTATCATCATCGATTAAAGCGACTGGACTCAATTCACTGTCCTGCAGACGCTCGTATTGAAGCGTTTTTGCGCCGATACTTTGATCGTGTGAAGGGCTGCAGCGCGATGCGGCTTCCGGATCTGACTGTGATCCTCGATCGCCATAGTATTGCACGCGAACTGTCGTTGCCGCACGATGGCGATCAGTACACAAATCGCTACGGGGCCTCATACCGAGTACGGAATGGTGTACTGCACAACCCGGCCAATGATCGTCGTACGACGGTCGGTACATTTCATGTCACCGAAGGCGGTTTGCCAATTCCTCGAGACAAGAAGGTTGTCCCAAAGGTGACATTTGCCGCATTGTTTCGGCACGCGATGAATCCGCCGCAGGAACTTCTCCAGTTGCCATTCACACATCATGAATCGGAACCCGCCAGTGCATTTGTCTCGCTTCTGATCCGGCCATTGCTTTGTCCAGAGGTGGCGGGGTTCTGTAAAAGACAGACGATGGAGATCCGATTCTTTGCTCCCGGTGCACTCGTCAGCAATCTGGACTTTGTTGAATCGATCTTTGGCAATGCCGGGGATCCGTTTCTGCCTGTGAATGATGCCGCTTTGGATGTAGATCACTGGAGTGGTCACACTGGTTGCGTGATTCTTGCTCCGCATCTGGTTGATATCACCAAGAAAGACTGTGGCCTGCCGCATTATGATGATGCCAGCCAACGTCAGCGCGAAGATGGCATGTGCTGGAAATCAGAGGACGAAAAATACAACGATGGTATTCCGTTTAAGATTACCTGCCGCGATGAAGAAGGCGTGATTGTCACGCTGATTGCGGATAACTACTACGGCTATTGCAAGAAGGAAGTGAAGACACAACTAAGCTATGCAGCCAATCTGACGGGGCAGGTCGAAGAAGAGCATGCCGGCGGAGCAATGGCGTTTGCGAGCTTCAATCTGGGTGAGGAGTTCGCTGCTGACAGCAGGAAATACAACAATCGGACATTCGCTGACGTCGTCAGAGACTATGGTTCTGCGATGGATGTACGGTCAGAAGGTTACGCGATTGATAAACTTCATCCGACTGTCATCTATGTGTCCGAGAATGCTAAGTTTACTGTCAGTGATCAGCGCGTTTCGTGGCACTACAACAGCGAACCGCATCACATTCCATTGCGCCCCGGCTACATCTACATGACGCCATCGGGTTACAAGGTTCGGCTGGAGAAACATCCGGCTGCTCCGTCATGGCGATTGATTGGGACCTTGTTTGAAGGTGCGTTTTGTCACAAACCCTGTACGGTGAGCGGTGGTGGCAAGAGCGAGATCAGCAAGTCGATTACCGACTATCTGCTGCATGGGCCGATCTTTATTGCGGAGGCCGAGAAAGACCTGGATATGGTTCAGGAGATCTTTGATCGGGACTACACAGATCGATGGCAGCCGGATGGATCAGTGAAGCCGGATTATGCTCGCGTTGCCAGCCGCAGAATTCTGGACAAAGGCCGCTCACTGGGAAGCGTGATCAAGTTACTGACGCCATCTCCTGACTATACCGATTCGTATAACGAATGGCTCGAACAGATCCCGGACCACATTTATGCGATCGTGTTCATCATTAAGCGAATGCATTCGGGTGATCCAGCTGAATGGAGAAAACACTTTTCGGTCGACATTGTGAATGGGCATCCGGGTCATGAACTGAAGTTTGGTGACCGCAAGCTTGTGGGTACCTATCTGCGAGTGGGGTTGCTGGGTGAAAACACCTGGCGAACCTATAAACTGCGGCAGGACTTTGCACCCGCTCAGAAGGTTCAGACTGAAGACGACATCAGTGCGTCCGTCGTGGTTCCTCGCCGTGTATTGCAGCATCTGGGCAATGTTCTGACGGAAGAAGTGAGCTACAAGTTTGTGCGAAATTGCGAGTACCGATTGTTTCAGCGTCCTGATGATGCCATTCATCGAGGACTCGATAAGCAAACTGAGGCTGATCTGGCCCGCTACGATAATTTTATCGTGAACTTTGAACCCCTGGCCCGTCGGCAGGTCAATGAAATCTGTGACCGTCCAGTGGATCTCAGCCAGTTTACGTTGCCTATGCAGCGGTTGCTGCATGAGATGCAGGAAGCGGACGACAGCTTTGTTGTCTGTTCAAATACCCCTCGACTTGTGAACGGCGTTCCCAGCAAGAATCCTCGCTACCTGCAGCCACGTCCTGACTTAATTGATCCAGTGAATCGGTATGTGGGAGAGATGGGAATTCGTTTGTCGCGCGCTGTTCCATTGGACAAACCGGTGCACTCGCCTGTTCAGGCCGTGCTCATCGGACGTCGAAATAACCCGCCGGAATTCGCTCGCGGTATTCGATCTCTGGCGGTCTACAATCCAATTCATTACCAGGAGTTGCCAGAACTTTTCATGGACTTTATCAGTGCTTTATCCGGAAAGAGTCCATCGACAACCGGTGCCGGCAGTGAAGGCGCGATGACGAAAGGGCCGTTCAATTGTCTGCGGCCGATTACAGATCTCAACAATGCTCTGGTCAGCTATCTGCTAACCGGGTTGGCTGGCTTTTCTACTCCGGCTGGTCACATCGGGAGCGCAGTTCGCGTGGATCATGACGTGAGCTTGTTGATTCCGGAGATCTGGTGTCGCCTGAGCCCTCAGGAGAGAGATCCGAAGTTTCTGATTTCTGAACAACTGCTGGAGAAGCTGGAAGACTTTACCTTTGAAGGCAAGTTGATACCGGCGAGTCGACTTGGGTGGAGGATCACGTCCCGGTTTATTCGACGATTTGCGGGACGCGTGTTCGACAATCCAAATAAAGTATTTGACGCAGCAATCCTGAAGCCTGAGTCTCAGGACGAAGCCGCATTCGCAGATGGGATCTTGTTTATTGCAGAAGCTCAGGAACGCATTGCCAGAACGTACTTTGAAGACGGCTCCGTTGATCTTGCCTGCCCGCCACTGAAGGCACTGCTGCACATCATGGTGAACGGGACTTTTGAAGGGCGAACGATCAGTGATCCTGAGATTCGCAGCATGTTTACTCTGGAAGCTATGCTCGCTTCCGAATGGTATTTAGATCGACTCCGTCGCCGCCAGCAACGCGAACAGGAATTGTGGCAGCGTCATGTCCAGGCACTGGAAACATTCCAGAACAGCAACGAGTACGCAGAAGAGAAAATCTCAATGAACATCAATGACCGACTGGAGTCGGCTCGACTGCAACTTACCAAAGTCCTTGCTCCGGAATACCTCACGGAACTGCAGGGGACTCTTGGAGCCGATGCATTATAGAATCTTCGGGACATCCGTTTTTCGTGGCTTCATTCCGGAAATGATTACTGCGATGTCCTCTGGGATGGAGCTCGATCTGGAGCCATCCGTGTAAAAAAAAGACATCAGAGACGACCAACGCGGTCTGCCCCTCTGATGTCTTTTTTAAATGGCCGCGGGCTTCAAAAATTTGCCCCGGGCCAGAGATTCTTGCTTGCTCTAATAGTAGAGCCCGCCAAACATTCGAACGCCAGCATAGTAACGAAATGCCCGGACTCGACAGAGAAATGGATGCCGGGAACTTTCGCAGGCACAGTTCATGCTGTTGTAGAATTCACGGTCACATTCGCGGCGTGATCGACCAGAAGCCAGGCAGGCGTCGTGAGTCGCGCAAGACGGGCGAAAGTCAGCACCGAAACCGCCCTGCGGCAAGAATCGATTTCCGCCAAATGAATTTCCAGGACCGCACGGCCGCCATGGAGGACAACCGGCTGGACCAGCAGCCTGCAAATCTGACATGCACGTAACAAATGCCACTACAGACAGGAGCACAACTCGCACGATTGTTTTCATAGACATCAATCCCCGGTAAGTCGAATGGCATCTTGCCGTGAAGAAACGTTGCTTTCCCTATAGTTCACAAGGTATCAAATATCAACTGGGAGGTCTAACTGGTATGCGGCGATTGCGGTGTTCAGGATTTTTTGGGGGTTTCTGGGTGAATTTGTGCCGTTTTGAGCAAGTTTTTGCGGCGTAGCGTGAGGCTCTTTAACTCCTGACCGAGTCAGGAGTTTTCGGATCAGGGCCAATGTTCGCGGTATGTAAGGGGAGGGCGAACGCCTGAATCGAAATTGATCGCAGCAGAACTTTGAGACCTTAGCGCTGAGCTGTGACTATTTTCCTATGGCGAAAGTCCCTGCTTTTCTCACACCGGATCCACGCTGTTTACCATCTCCAAGCTCGGATCGTGCCCGGTTAGCCAGGGCAATCAACTGCTTCACGACTTCTGAGTGTTGGTCTGCAACATTCTGCGTTTCCCCCGGATCATCCTCGAGATTGAACAGCGACTGTTCAATCGTCAGGTTTTGGTACTTTGCAGGAACTCCTTCTTTGCCGCCGGGTTCTCCATTCAGACTTCGGTAAGCATGAGTGAAGTGAAGTTTCCATGGCCCGCTGCGGACAGCGTGAAGTTCATTTCCCCAGTAAAAGTAGTACGCTTCCTGAAGTGATTTCGCGTCCACTTCATTTGCCATCAATGGCCAGATATCGCGTCCATCAATTGGATGTTGGGGCAGACTGGCATCGATGAGCTTTGCAACGGTTGGAAGCACATCAATCGTCATCGCTGGAGCATTACAGACTGTATTCGATGGAATTCTGCCGGGCCATCGCATCAGGCACGGAACGCGACATCCGCCGTCGAACATCGTGCCTTTGCCTTCGCGCAGGTTCCCAGCTGAACCTGCGTGATCGCCGTAACTAAGCCATGGACCATTATCGGAAGTGAAGATGACGAGGGTGTTCTCATCAAGACAGTTCCGCTTCAAGGCCTGCAGGATTTGGCCAACAGACCAGTCGACTTCCATAACGACATCGCCAAACAGCCCTGCTCCGCTCTTTCCTTTGAAACGTTCGGAAACATACAGCGGGACGTGGACCATAGAATGCGGGACGTAGAGGAAGAACGGCTTCTGGGCGTTTCGATCAATAAACGAAACGGCTCGCTCTGTGTACCACGTCGTGAGTTGTGTCTGCTCGGTCTCAGTGACTTCGCTCGTGACAACATCATTGCCATCAATTAATGGCAGGTGCGGCCAATGCTTGAGACGCTGTTCCATCGGCAAGTGGCGAACTTCAGGATGAAATGGCCACATGTCATTGCTGTAAGGCAGTCCGAAGTATTCGTCAAAGCCATTCTGCTGCGGGAGAAACTGGTGATGATGTCCCAGATGCCACTTACCAAAACAGGCGGTGGCGTATCCTTTCTGTTGACAAAGTTCTCCCAGAGTCATCTCGTCCGGATGAATGCCCTGATTGGAATTTGGCCCCAGCGCGCCAAGGATTCCGAGCCGAACGTTGTAGCAACCTGTCAACAAGCTGGCACGAGACGCAGAGCATACGGCCTGCGAAACGTAGAAGCTTGTAAACTTCCGGCCCTCCGCAGCCATTTGATTCAGGTGCGGAGTTAACGCCGGGTTTCCTCCAAATGGACCAATGTCTGCGTACCCCATATCGTCGATGTAGATCACCACAACGTTGGGTGGCTTCGGCTCTGCATTGACCTTCGGCTGACACCAAATCAGCAGTGCGAACAGCACGGCATGAATCGATAATGACCTCATCGCGAAGAACTCCGAAAACTCAGGGTGGACCGATGTTTTGCGGGCGTTGTTCTAATCGCGTGTCGAGCCGGAAGCAATTGGGGCGGAGTCTCAACGGCACTATTCGTTCGTCAGATGCGATGGCTTCCAGCCACTGTCCATCTGGAATGAGGAGTCCAGTGACTTCGAAGATTCTTTGCCAGACGTTGAAGGCTGCGGTGTCGTTCGCTTCTTGGGTGGAGTCGCTTTGACTTCCTCATCGTCGAAGGGATTCGCGAAAGGGTTTGATGCTCCGCTGCTTCGCTTGGAGGGAGCTTGCTCAAACTCGAACTCCGGTTCTTCTACTTCTTCTTCCGAAGTTGTCGGAGCTGGAGAGTGTCGTTTGAGAAGTGGTCGAGCCGTCGCTGCTTCGTCGAATTCAGGCGTTTCGAATTCCGTCACGACGTCATCGGCCGCCTTGCGAATTTGCCCTGCCGCTGATTTTACCTGTTTTTTTGCCGCTGCTGGTGCCGTTGAAACCGCGGCTGCGGCATTGCTGCCTTCCTGGGTCCACTTCTGCTTTTCCTGAGAAGCCCATGAGTTGAAATCTTCGGCTGATTGTTCTGTCTCCTGAACCTTGCTCGCAGCCTGCTTGGCCTTTGAGTTGACAGTGTCAGTACCCTTCTGAAGAAAGTTATCGAACCCTGCCGCCTCTTCACTCAGGTCTGGAATCGCAGCAGCTCTGGCGGCCGGAGAAATGGCACTTGCCGGATTCTTTGCAACTTCTGACGCTGTTCGAGTGACCGCATTGGCTTTGTCGGCTGCAGCAGTCACAGACTCAGTTTGTTTGCGGCTGAGGAAGTCAGACAACGCTGGTCCCTGGTAGGAACGCACAGCGGGATTTGTTGTGGTCCCACCTGGTTGTGTGGGTGATCCGGCTGCTGCAGTTTTCTCCGGATAGGAAGCGTTGGCAACACGGCCAACTCTGGCAACCCCGTCTTCGGAAGCTCCGGTTTGAAGAACCGACTTTGGTGGTGAGCCCGGTGACGACTCAGATTTGGCGACAGAGCCCGTGGAACTTGCCGCTCCGCCCAGCTTGGCGCGTCCCGCGCTGTCCCGGGATCCTTCTGACGCTGGCGATTCATCTTTTGACGCAACCGCTTCAGTTTCCATGAACGGATCCTGAATTTCCGAATAGTCTTTTCGCGAGAACCAGCGATTCTTTGCGGCGCAACCCGTTGAAAACAACAGGCCACAGGCCAAAGTCAGCAGGATTGGTTTCTTGATCATCGCATGATCCTCCGCCAATGACTCTCTGGGGAAACTGAGGGTCTGGTGGTGTCGCAGAATTTGAAATTGAATTGCAAGGTTTTCGAATTACCGATCAATCACGGACATGACCTGTGGGACTCAGCACTGGCTCCACAAATCGGGGCTGTACCCCTGAATGTTCTCAATCCAGGCTTAAACCGTCATTGGTTTCGCTAGGCGTCGTTTGTGTGTCTTTCAGTGTTTGGTCAGAGTTTTCAGTCCTTTTGGACTTCTGAAACTGTTGATTGAATTTTGAAGGGTCGAAAGCATCACGAGCATTCGCGCGGGAGGCTTTCTGAAGAAATCGAACATCCGTTTCAGTCGTGGTCAGCACTCGCCCGTGAGGTGCCATCGTGCTCTCATCAGTTGCAGAGTCGGATTCAGGTTCCGCTGTCTTTGACATTGAGGCAAGCTGGATTTGCTCCTGTCGCTCACGTACCTCTTCGTTTAACTCGGGAGCGATGTCATTGGAGACCGCTCCGACCCAATCTCGAAGAGTCTTCATCTGGACTGCACCACTGCGACCACGAAAAATTGGCGTCGTCGAATCTGCATGATTGCCCTCCAGTGTCGTCAACAGCGGGCTGGATGATGGCCGAGTCAGATCAATTTGTTTCATGACGGATGCGAGGTTTCTCTCGGCGATCGAAACACTCGTTCCGCGATGAGATGGTGTCAGTTGAAACGACGAAATGGAGCGGACTCCATGGCAACCTGCGTTGGCGCACTTGTTCATTAGGATTGGCTGAACGTGACGAGTGAAATCCTGTGCGACGGAACGAGACAATCCCGCCAGAGAACGTGCTTCCGGGACCGGCCCAGATGGTCTTGTCAGCGAAGGGAACTCAGTGAGACCACTTCCGCCGGGAGCTTTCGATGCCCCTTCGTTCTGCTGTACCAGACTTTGGAGAAGACGTTGCGCATCAACTCGATTCGGATCTTTGTGGAGAGCGTCGAGCACTTCTCGGCGAGCCAGATCCGTGCGTTTGTTGGTCAGGCACCAGCGTGCCAGCTCCATATGACTTTGTGGTGTTAGTTCGGAGAACGAGGATCGCATTCTTTGATGAGCGTCATCGAGATCCTTAGCGATGAATCGCACTCGTTCCGATTCTATAAACATGCGTCCGCCCTGCACTTCGACCTCATATCCGTCGGGTCTCGGGAGGAACCGTCCATTCATGACTGTGCCATCGGCCAGAACCAATATGCCGGGGGAATTATCATTCGGCGTCGCGCGCAGTTCCGTGCCGCCATCCTGAGCGATACAGAATCCCTGCATCAGCCCGGAGAGAAACATCGAAAGAAATATGCAGCGCCCATCCATGAGCAATTTGTTTCCCAGGCAAACCAATTGGGCTCTTGAGCAGACTCTGCGCAGGAGTGCACCCATTGAAAATGCCATCGGGCAGTATCCGACGGGTGGTTTTTGGGGTCAATACGAGGTCTCAGTCAGAATGCCACATATGGCGAGTCAAACGCCGAAATAGCGTGAATCTCCGCACCTTTTCGACCGTCAGAGCCTCGCATCGGCGAAATCTGCCGATGTTTGAGTAGAGGAAACGGGAGGGGTAAGGATGTTGGATTCGGGGCGATTGGTAGTCTGGTCAATTGTTACCCTTTGCCCGGATCTCTCTCCAGCAAATAAAACGCACTGTCAGCTCGCAGATTGGAACCCCAAAGCTGATCAACAGAGCGTCCCTTGATGATCGGGCTTTCCTTAACAATGCGAAGTCCAATGCCGTCCATCAGATCGCGAAAATCACGCATCGACATAAAGTGGACGTTTGGCGTCTCATACCATTCGTAGGGCAGCGCCTGAGTGATGGGCGTTCTGCCGCGTCGCAGGACTTCCATACGAACACGCCAGTGCCCGAAGTTCGGCACGACCACAAGAGCTCTGCGAGCAACACGCAGCATCTCCAGCAGCAGACGTTTAGGGTTTCGTACCTGCTGCAAAGTTTGACTGAGAACTGCAAAGTCAAAACTATCGTTCGGTATGTCGACCAGACCTTCGTTGAGGTCAGCCGCAATCGCCGGAAGTCCGCGCTGAATAATGGCGACGATGTTGGACTGTTCCACTTCGACCCCCATCACCTCGCAGCCCATTTCATCGTGAAGTCGCTGCATTAGACGACCATCACCGCATCCGAGGTCGATGACTCGGCTATTGCGATCAATATGGTGCATGATCAGCTCATCGGTGAGCTGAATCGACGGGTCCGGCATTTGATAGCGATTGGAGTTTGGCATTGCGACGAAGTCACGATCCGAAAGATCTGCTAAGGACTGGTGGATTCAAATGTCCGTTCAAGAAATGGAGACACTAATGCCGCGAGAGGATCAATATCGATCAGGAATGAATCATGTCCAAACGGACATCGCAGCTCGATAAAGGACACATGACGCCGGACATGCAGCAGAGCCGATACAAGTTCTCGACTTTGACTTGTCGGAAACAGCCAGTCCGTATCGTAGGATGCGACCAGAAATCGAGCCTTTGTTTGAGCGAGTGCTGCTTCAAGTGAAGGGAATCCCTCGGACAGGTCAAAGTAGTCCATCATGCGAGTCAGATACAGATAGCTGTTCGCATCGAATCGCTGCACAAATCGTTTTCCCTGATAATGCAGGTAGCTTTCGATCTGAAACTCAGTTTCTTTCTGCATGCTGTAGGCGAAGCGATCGCTGTCCTGAAGTCGTCGGCCAAACTTCAGCTCGATGGAGTCCTCAGACAGATAGGTAATATGAGCCACCATGCGAGCCAGTGCGAGACCGTAACGTGGACCTTCGGAGTCGTAGTAATCTCCATTCGCAAAACCCGGATCGGCATAGATCGCTCGACGGCCAACAGCGTTGAAGGCGATTCCCTGTGCCGACAACTTTGGTGCTGATGCCAGGACAACGGCCGCCTTCAGTTGATCAGGAAATAGAATAGCCCATTCCAGAACCTGCATCCCACCAAGGCTTCCGCCCACCACGGCCAGGAGCTGTTTGATTCCAAGATGGCGGACAAGTTCAGAATGAACCGTGACCACGTCTCTGACTGTCAGGAATGGAAAGTTGAGGCAGAAGCGACTTCCTGTGACAGGGTTCACGCATCCGGGGCCAGTGGTTCCCTGGCATCCTCCGAGAACATTTGCGCAGATGACAAAGTACTTATTGGTATCAATGCCTTTGCCAGGACCGATAAAGCCATCCCACCAGCCTGGTTTGCGATCTGAAGTGGAATGAACTCCGGCCGCATGAGCATCACCGGTCAGAGCATGGCAGATGAAGATGGCGTTCGAGGCATCTTTGTTGAGAACGCCATAGGTCTCGTACGCGACTCTTACCGGCCCCAATGTTTCACCGCTGGCGAACGTCAGCAGATGCGGCGGCTGGAAGAGATCCACATACTGCGTCTGCACGATTTCGTCAGATCGGTCGTTTGAGCTGTCCTGATCTGTATCTTGAGCTGACATTCCGAAGTTGCAGTCTGAGAAGTCTTAAGCAGGGACGAGGACGATATCAACGCTTGCAATGTCGTTAGGACATTCTTGTCCGAAAGTGTTTCGAGGAGCAGGAATTAGCACCCTGCCCGCCAAAAAAACCAAGCGTTACCACAGTACGACGGTTCCGCGATTTTTGACGTCGCGACAATGCTGGCAGTGTAGCATCGTAGATAAGCACTGACGAGTATCAGCCGTGTCTTTGGGGAGAGGTAGTGATCACCAGATTCTGGGCAGAATCTCGGCCCAGAAGACGAGCATGGCTAATGCGGAGTAAAAAACTCCGCAGGCGGCGATGCCGACTCGCTGATACCATCGCGGTCGCAGTGGCTCGGGTAGCAGCCGACAGTTGATCCAGAGGATATGAAACGAAGTGATGGCGAGTGCTGCGTTGTTGACGTTGGCGATGACGTAGGTCATGACTTTGGGGGAATCCACAACGGTCAGAAACAGCGTGGCCACAATAAACGACCAGACGGTGTAGACACCCAGAATCGCGTAGTACAAATAGTGGACTTGATTGGTGCGAAGTCGCTTCTGAACTCGTCGACTGCCTGACCACAGGATGTCTGTCCATCGTCTGGCAAAGTCGTCGACGATGGACATCTGACTGGGAAGAAACACTAGCAGACCAACGATCAGTGACGCTGTCCAAAGCAAAGGAGCCCATGTTCCGATGGCCTCACTATGCCGGATTCCGTCCGCTGTAATGAGCGGCTGAGAATAGGTCACGCTTTTTCCGTACATCGGTGAAAGGCGAGCAAATTGAATCGACATCAATGCCGGAAGAGCCATCCCCATGAAACAACCTGGAACCCAGACCAGTATTTGGTCGGCCAGAATATACTTCCACCAGCCGCGCCAACGACGCATGTTCTCTTCCGTGAGTGGAAAGACTTTACCGACATGGCTGAGCGTCACATTACGACCGCCCACAGCACTGGGGATCGCGCCGACTTCATGCCCCATACCCCAGCCTTTGTCTCGCACGAAATTGGAATAAGTCGAGTTGCTCAGTCCGCCTCCACCGGCATAGCCTGCGAATGCTCCCAACATGGCAATGTTGCCCAGGGCCAGAACAGGCAGTGTGCCGTCTTTCCAGAGTGATGCAAAGACGTTGGTAACCGTGTCATGACCAGCAGCATCTTTAGAGGGGATGTTGCCAAACTTCAGGAAGCCACTGAAGACGTCAATCCATCCCTGCGGACTGACGAAACAGAGTCCAAGGAACAGGCAGAACCCCAGGACTGAAAAGACCTTAATCGTCATCACAACCTGTAACGTGTTGTAGACTTTGCCTCCGATCAGGACTGGCATGATGACTCCACCGAGGCAGAGATAGGCGATGGAATTGACCAGAAAGCTATCATCGGGAGTAGGCGGTCGATCCAGCCACAGGGTCGCGATCAGTACGGCTGCGTTTGTAGAAAGACCCGGAATAAAAAATGACAGGCTCATCAAAAGCGTGACACCCATCCAGAATCCCGGGCCGGGAGCGGTTCGCATGAAGCCGGTGAAAACCGGTTCGCCGCAGTAGAGAGCGTAACGTCCAGCTTCGATGTTATAGAAGGCCTGAGTGATGATCGCGATTGTGGCGATCCACATCAATCCTCCACCATACTTAGCTGTGGTGTCTGGTCCCAGCAGCCATTCGCCGCCACCAATCTGGATGCCACACATGACGATTCCCGGTCCAATCAACCCAGCCAGGTTTTTCAGCCCGAGAGGTTTTGGCGTGGGGAGATTGGCGGTGCCCCAGGCGGGAATGCCTGTTGTTGGCTGGCCAATAGATGACTGCTCATTGGTCAACGCGTCGTGGGCGCGCGGACCATTGCTTGCATCTCGCATCAGGTATTCTGCTTTCGTCGTCTGAACAATCGGCCGGAGTGGGGTTGGCTGACTGATCACAAGAATACAAAAAAGCCCGGCGTTGGGAACAACGCCGGGCTTCTGATTTTGTTTAACGGCGACTTTGTTCAACCGCTACGAAAGTGTCAGATTCCTGCCATCATAGCGAGCCACGCGATCCGGATTGCCTTTCGCCTGCTGTTCAAGAATCATTTCCATCGCCTGCACAGCCGCGACGACCTGGCGATCAGCCGCGAGATCTGCGTAATCCAGTTTGCGAATTTCTGCCAGTCGTTGCGATCGCTGGTTGGCCGGACCTCCATGTTCAACAAAGGCAACTTCACGCGCAAAACGGTCGATCACTTCAATTCCGTAGCCGCGCTGAGAACGCTCACCCCACGGTTCGAGGAAGCTCCCGTTGTAATGGTTATTGATCGTATTCTTCATCTTCAGCGGAGTCATATTCTCGACGGTCAGTTCAACTCCACGCTTACGTGAATGTCCGTTCCAGATGCCGTTGTCGAAACGGAACTGTACTTCCTGCTCAACATACCCCGGAAAATTGTCGGGGGTCACCCATGACGTGTGAATATCGAAGGCCGCTTCGCGACCAGATTCGTACTCGTAGATTAGTCGCAATTGGCAACTGTCCCAGGTGTTCCCATCCTCTGGTCCGACCAGACCGCGTTGACCGGTACACATCACAGTTTTGAGGCGACCACCAAATGTGAAGTCGATAAGTTTGATGTAATGAACGGCGACGTAAGTTCCTGGGTTTCGGCCTGTGATCCATTCAGAAAACTGGCTGCCGGAAATCTGCCGTGGTTCCAGTAATGAACAATAGCCGTTGTTCACGTGCTTGAGGACGTTGTCGTGTACCAGCGTACGAAGCTTCTTGTGGTCAGGGTCGAGAAGCTTGTGGTATACGACGCGGGCAAGCAATCCCTTCTCTTCAGCGATGGCATTTAACTGATCAATCTCCTGAAGAGTAAGCACCGATGGCTTTTCAACCAGCAGATGAACGCCTGCCTCGAGAATAGCTTTTGACGCTTCAAAATGTCGATCGTCCGGCGTTGCGACACAGGCAAAAGTTAAGTTCTCGCCCAGCATCTGCTGAACGGCATCGTCGCCACGGAAGCTTTGGAAGGCCGGGATCTTTCCTTTGGATTGTTCAAGATATCGATCTGCTCTTTGGCCGGTCTTCGATGCTACGGCAACCATTGTGACATCGAGATCTCCGAAGCGACGATCATAAAGGCCTTTCGCGTGAACAGATTCAAAGAATGGGCGATAGGTTTCATCGAAGATCATCCCCATGCCAACCATGCCGGCACGCAGTTGAGGACGTGGGTTCTGAGAGTTCATGAGAATTCCTGATGTACTACCATTCGGGATGAACAGGTGCTGGGAAACTGAGTTCATGCGTCACTGAATCTTTACGCGACGCTGAATACTGACAGCTCCGGTCGTCGGATCTCGAGCTGAGTATCCGACATTACTTCTTTTGGAGGTCGAGGATCGCTTGTGGCAAATCCTTATCGACCAACCCGAGAACTCCTCGACCTTCATTGAGTCGGTCATCGACGTCGTACTGAATATCTTCGGCGTCAATCTTCCAGAAGTCTTCAATTTCCATGCGAGGCAATGGCTGCAGTGGCCGTAGCAAGCGAAACCCTACACCGCGAGCCGGGTCGTCGGTATACCACCACGGGCTCAGTGGAAGGTTCGGGTCCTGATATTTCCATGCTTCGTCATCAGAAGCCAGTCGTGCTGAGGAACGACAGTCGGCAGCCGGGAACTCCCATGATCCACCACGGACAACTCGCGGATCGGGCTTGTCTGTTCGTGCCCAGTCTTTCGCCGCATTGACAGCTGCATCCTGAGGCATGTAGTTCGCGTAGCCATCGATCACCCATTCTGCGGCATTGCCATGCATGTCGTAAAGCCCCCATGCGTTTGGCTTCTTCTGTCGAACGAGGCGAGAACCTTTCTTCTCGGTGTTGGATTCAAACCAGCCGTACTCTGCCAGCATTGCTGGATCATCACCGAACGAATAAGCCGTTGTGCTTCCGGCTCGGCAAGCGTATTCCCATTCCGCTTCTGTTGGCAGACGAAACTGCTGGCCGGAAATCGCTGAGAGCCACTTGGTATACTGCTTGGCAGAATACTGAGTCATCGAGACTGCCGGCAGCTTGGGATCATCTCCGAACTCGAACGTAAAGTCCGGCATGTAGAGAGGCGTCGGGGCGGTGACAGCATCGATTCGATTGGCGTCAGTGACGGTGCGGATTCTGTTGGCCTGAAGCTCTTTGAGAACACGGTACAATTCCATGAACTGACGGAACTCAGCCCATGTGACTTCGCACTCAGCCATCCAGAATGGAGCAACGACAACCTTTCTCTGGGGGCCCTCATCGTCCTTTCGGTGCGGCTCCGTCGCCGGACTTCCCATCACGTACTCGCCGCCCGGAACTGGGACCATCTGAAACTTAACTTCGGTTCCCGGGATCGCCATCTCATACGCGATCATCCACCCCTGCTCTGTCTGCACAGAGAAGCCTTCGGCAGGTTTCTCTTTGGCGAGCCCCGGAAGTTCCTCCGCTCCGTGGAGAGTGCTCAATCCGAACAGGCACACCATCAATATAGCAACAGAAGACCTCTGCATGAGATCAGTACTTTCCTGCGAATGAAGTTTTGAACTGGTCCTATGTTTCAGCGTTGTCACTGACGCGGTCAAAAAACAGCGTTTCTGATCGTGATCTTTTATAGGCCACTGGAGCTTTCGTCTCGTGGGCCGATATCGTTGGCGGTCAGTTTGTAATGACCTGGAAATCCTCTCAATTTCCGGGAGGTCTTGGCCTTGGTGGAGCCTTTTTCTGTGGACCGCCTGGGCTGAACGTTCGTTGAACTTCTTCAAGAGAAGTTTTTCCCTCAGCCACAAGTCGGATGGCATCCTTCTGCAGAGTGGTCTGGCCATCTTCCGCCATTTGTTTACGAATTGCCTCGGGCGCGGCGCCGGCGGCGAAGACTTCTTTCATCGTGTCGGTCATCTCCAGCATTTCGAATGCGGCTGCTCGACCATGGTAAGGAACCCCGTCACAGTCCGCACACAGTTCTTCCACTGTTTGTGCTTTGGGGTCATCGGGAGGTGGCGGAAGCGGAGCACGATAGAGCACTGATGTTTCGGGTGGCAGTCCCAGTTTTTTAAGCAGCATTGGATTCGGACGAAAAGCCTGCTTGCAGTCATCACACAGTTTGCGAATCAGCTTCTGAGTGATCACGCATTTCAAGCCCTTGATCACTTCATCGACGCCGACCCATTCAATCAACTTCTTGACGGCTTCTGTCGGTGTATTGGCCGGAATCTCCATGATGAGCGAAAGACGATCTGCGTACTGGAAGATAGTCTGGGCGTCTTGTGGGGAAGTCAGAGGATTCAAGAAGACTACATCGGCTTCACGGCGGAGAATGCGGTCAAAAGTTAACTCCATATCATGCCCGGGTTCTGGCTTGAACTCGGTTACATTAATCAGTTCCTTCCCCTTCATGTCCGCAAGGTTATAAACGGAGTAAAGGTAAGGGTCGACACTGTGAAGCGTAACGATGGAAAGTGTTGTAACTCCCGAGTCCGGGGGGCCACAAATCAGAATGACGCCACTACGCGAGGACGTGAAATCGCGGATCTTCGCCTTCAGATGATCGGGAAGGCCAATTTCTGACGGTTTCTGGCGTACGACTTTCTTGTTCTCGATCTTGACTCGAACTCGCTCTGCACCGCCACCAGCCGGGACTGACTCCACCATCAGGTTATAAGGCAAGCCGTCGAACTCTGCTTTGATGCCTCCTGCCTGAGGTGACTTGCGATCATTGGGATCAAGGCCTGCCAGCAGTTTCAGCATCTGAACCATCGCCACGCCTTTTTGTCCCGGCACAGCGGCGGCAGGATATGGCATTCCATCAATGACGAATCGAATACTGAGCCGACCTTCGCGCGGTTCCATCAGCAGCGTATGGGCACGACGAGACAAGGCGTCGGACATCATCTGCTTCACAGGAACCAGTGCGGCCTGAACAAGTTTTGCGTTGGCTTTAAGATTGGACTCACGCCCAAAAAGCGGTCCCTGAAAAAGTACCTGCTCAACATCTTCCTGCTCTGATGTGTCTTCTGCAGGTTTCTTGCCGGCATCTGCTTTTTTGGGATCTGGTTTTGGTGGGCCAGCCATTGTCTGGAGTCCTCTATATCTAACTGATTCTGAACTCTGTCGAAACAACTTTATTTGGAAACGCCCCGAGCCAGCCCTGAGAGACCACCTCGAAACTCGCGTTGAGAGTCGCATTGCTGCTCCCCCTCCATTTTTGCGGGAAGCTTGGCGATCCTCCAGTGTCAAACGCCAAATTGCAGGTCGAGAAGCAGATTTCGAACATCAGTTGCGTGTAATTCGTCACGTTCCACACGTTTCGAGGAACAAACGAGAACGGGACCGTCCTCTTCGATCCGATTTGCGTCAGGAACTCGGCCATGGCTGCCCTTCACGATGGACGCATCGAGACCGATGAGGTCCATATAGTATCGAAAACCGAGCATTTTTCGGGCCAGCCGCTGCGCAACACGGATCCTGGGGAATTTAATCAGTGGGTCCACCAGAAGTTCAACGGGGTCGTAACCCGGTTTGCGGTGAATGTCGACAGTCCGGGCATAATCCGGGGCCAGATTATCGTCCAGCCAGAAATAGTAAGTGAACCACGCGTCCGGCTGGCTGATGCAGATTAGTTCGCCACTTCGCTCATGCGCGATTCCGGCGAGACGTTGGCCGTCGCGATCAAGCACTTTTTCAACACCCTCAATACGCTCCAGCAGCTGGCGGACGCGTGCGGTATCAGCAGGATCTTTAATGTAGATATGAGCGGCCTGATGATCGGCCACCGCGAAGGCTCGCGAAGCTCCACAGTCGAGAGTCTCCCAGCCGCAGGATTCGCGTCGAACGGCCAGCAGACCCGCATCTCGAAGAATTCGATTCAGATGAATGGGGCGGTGAACTTCGGTAATCCCATATTCTGACAGCACAACGATATCTGCGTCAGCAGCCTCGGCGGCGGCAATCAATTTACCCGCTTCATGATCCACGAGCCGTACATCTTCAGAGATCCTCGCATCGTTTGGTCCCCAACGCTGCAGGTTGTAATCCAGGTGCGGGAGGTAGACGAGCATCAGTGACGGCTGGCAGGATTTAAAAACGTGAACGCTTGCATCTGCAATCCAGGCGGTGCTGCGAATGTTAGCCGTTGGGCCCCAGAAATTGAACAGCGGAAACTTTCCCAGCTTCTGCTGAAGCTGGTCTCGGAACTCTGCAGGAGCACTGTAGATATCGGGAATCTTGCGGCCGTCTGACGGGTATGAAGGTCGGGGGGTGACCGACCAGTTGACATCGGCATACATGTTGTACCACCAAAACATTTTGGCGGTTGTGTGTTCGGGATTTCGCAGACGAGCCGACTGATAAATGCGTTCCCCGGAAATCAGGTGATTCGATTGCTTCCAGAACATTACTTCTGCAAGATCTCGGAAGTACCAACCGTTGGCGACGATACCGTGTTGAGACGGCAGAAGTCCGGTCAGGAGCGTTGCCTGAACGGAACAGGTAACGGCTGGAAATATCGTCTGCAGTGGACGAGAAAAACCGGTCTTCAGGAGTCGGCTGATGTTCGGAGTGTTCTCACCGATCATTTGACTGGTGAGACCAACAACGTTGATCACCATGAGTCGACGATGTCTCGCTGTGATTGTCATGATCTCAGAAGTCTCCGGCGATGGAACATTTAGTCTTTGTCGCGTATGCTGACCTGCGGTGTCCGAAAATCAACACGCGAGGGAATCCGATTCATGAAACACTCCTATTCTCGGTCGCGATGCATTTCACTTGTCGGCTGTCTGTGTTTCGGGCTGCTGCCGATGTTCGTTCGGGCGGACGAAAAGTCGCCTGCTCGATGGGAAAAATCGATTGTTGAGATTGAGCAGAGAATTGCCTCGGGAAAGTCGACTCCGGGCGCGGTGCTGTTCGTTGGTAGTTCCAGCATTCGGCTCTGGAAGCTGGAAGAGTCCTTCCCTGATTTGGTGACCGCGAACCATGGTTTCGGCGGATCATTTCTGTCCGATTCGGTGCATTTTTTTGATCGGATCGTAGTCCCGGTAAAGCCGACGGTCATCGTGATCTACGCGGGCGACAACGATATTGCTTCCGAGAAGACTCCTGAAACCGTTTGCGACGATTTTCAACAGTTTGTTGCTGCAGTTCGTGCAAAGCTTCCTGAATGTCGTCAGATTGTCTACATCGGCATAAAGCCCAGCGTGAAACGCTGGACGCTCGCTGACAAGATCCAGAATGCTAACTCACTTATCAAAGCCGACTGTGATAAAGATCCGCTTGCGGAGTATGCTGACGTGTGGGAGCCGATGTTGACGGCGGATGGAAAACCGAATGCCGATCTGCTGGTTGACGATGGCCTGCATATGAACGAAAAAGGCTACAACATCTGGACGGATGTTGTGAAGACAGTTCTGAAGGATGTGCCGAAAGAGGTAGAAGCAACGCCCGGTTCGAAATAGACAAATGTCATAGTGAGATCATTCTCGTTGTACTCATTCAACTCGCTGTTCGACCTGACAGGTTGATAGAGCAATCTCTCCCACCATCAGAGAGCAAGAAGACTCCAGGTGATTCATGAAACATCGCATTACGACACGACGGCAAGCTTTGCAGGCTTCAGTGGCCTTTGCCTCGATGGGCTTTATTCCTCCTGTGACGTTTGGTCGAACGCTTGCCGCATCAATGCCTCGGCACCGTATTGAGCGACCCGGGATCGGCGCGATTGGACTGCGGTATCAGGGAACCGTCATTACAGAGAAAGCTCGCGAGTACGGCGATATCGTTGCGGTTTGTGACGTGGATCGTCATGTGCGGGAACAGGCGAGAGCGTCTTTCGGGAGCACGCCGAAGATCTTTGAAAATTACGTTGAGTTGCTGGCAGCCAAGGATGTTGATGTTGTACTGATCGGGACACCGGATCACTGGCATTCGAAGATGGTGATTGATGCCTGCCGTGCAGGGAAAGATGTCTACTGCGAAAAGCCCCTGACGCTCACGATTGATGAAGGTAAGAAGATTCGGGACGTTGCGGCCTCATCAAAGCAAGTGATCCAGGTTGGTTCGTGGCAGCGAAGTGATCACAGATTCCGACAAGCGGTTGAATTGGTCCGAGCCGGGCGCATTGGAAAACTGCAGACTGTAGAGGTTGTCCTTGGTAAGAATGAGGTGGGGGGGCCGTTCGAACGAGTTTCCGTTCCGAAGCATTTCAACTGGAATCTGTGGCAGGGGCAGACACCAGATGTGCCCTATTTGGCAGAACGGGCTCATTACACCTTTCGCTGGTGGCTGGACTATTCCGGCGGCCAAATGACTGACTGGGGTGCTCACCATATTGACATCGCGCAGTGGGCCATCAATTCATTACCGGTTGAGATCTCCGGCAAAGCAAAGTTTCCGGATGTGGCGGATGGGTATACGGTGCCCGTCGATTTCGATTCCAAAATTCGATACGAGAATGGAGTTGTGCTGACGGTTAGCGACACTGGACGAAACGGAATTCTGTTCACCGGAACGGAAGGTCGGTTGTTTGTGAATCGCGGCAGCATTACTGGAAAGCCGATCGATGATCTGGCAACGAATCCATTGCCGCGAGAGCAGTTCAGTGTTTATGACTTTGATAATCTGACGCGGCCGGAACGTTCCGGGAAGCTTGATGCGATCATCAATCACATGGGGAACTTCTTTGATTGCGTTGAGTCTCGCCGAATGCCAATTTCAGACATTGAAAGTCAGCAACGCAGCGTGTCGACCTGTCATCTGGCGAATATCGCATTGCGACTGGGGCGAACATTGAATTGGAACCCCTCGGTGGAGGCATTCGTTGAGGACGAAGAAGCCAACAAATTCCTCAGTCGACCTCAGAGAAGTGGTTTTGAAGTCATCTGATTTGTGTTGAAGCTTCCGTTGCCTGTATGCCAGTCGCTGATATTCTCTGATGATAGGGCTTGTGCAAATTCTGTTCGGTTTCGAAGTGGAGTCCGGTAAACAGATTTGCTGCCTTGTTCTCTTTCCTGCTTGATCAATCCCACCATCACTTTCCTCGAAGGAGCCATCTCGATGTTGAAATTCGTTGTCTGTTCCCTGGTCAGCGTTTTTATGATGAATTCCGGTGCTGTCATTGGATCTGCAAATGAAAAAGTGGATCTCAAGGTAGGCGATCCTGCGCCTGAGTTTGAAGTGGAAGATGATAAAGGTGAACCGTGGAAGTCGCAGGACCACTTCAGAAAGAAAATCGTCGTCGTGTACTTTTACCCGGCGGATATGACCGGAGGCTGTACGAAGCAGGCATGTGCTTTTCGTGATGACTTCCCTAAACTCGAAGATGAAGGAGTCGAGGTTGTTGGCGTGAGTGGTGACTCGGCCGCGAATCATCGGCTGTTCAAGAAAGCTCACAATCTGAACTTTGCTCTGCTTGCCGATGTCGATGGAAAAGTTGCCGATGCGTTTGGAGTCCCCGTGACTCGCGAAGAGAAGTCGGTCAAGGCGACGATTGATGGCAAGGAGGAAGTCCTGACGCGACACGTGACTGCCAAACGCTGGACATTCGTCATTGGCACTGATGGCAAGATTGCCTCGAAAAACACGTCTGTCGTGGCCGCTGACGACAGCAAGGCGATTATGGAAGTTGTTGCTCGCCTGAAGAAAGGCGACAAGTAGATTTTCGGGTTGTCCCGGATGATAAAGAAGTCGCCCTCGTGATGTTCCGAGGGCGATTTTTTGCGCATGCTTAAAGAACGCCGAACGTCTCAAAAGCTTTGGTCGCCGACATGCCGTTGCGGATCGCGTCGCGAACTTCATTTTCTGCGTGAGCCTTTTTCCATGCGGCTCGGACGACTTGTTCTTCAACGGCCTGAGGAACGATGATGATGCCGTCGATGTCGGCTGCAATCAGGTCGCCAGGCTGGATTCGGATACCATCAAGCTCGATGGGAATATCAATATCGATCACTCGTTGCCGGTCGCGACTGTCATAAGGATTCATGCCTCGCGCAAAGACCGGGAATTGCATGGTCTTCATTTTTGCAACATCGCGAACTGCGCCATCGACGATGACTCCGACACATCCCGTATTGCGCGAAGCCGTCGTCAGGAGTTCGCCCCAGATGCCTGAGCGATTCGAACCAGACGCCGCACATACGAGAATGTCATCGGGGCGGCAGGAATCGACAGCGGCCAGTTCCAGCTTGTAAGGCTCCGGGTCGGGGTGCGCCATGTCAGCCCACAGCGACGTTTTGCTGCGACCGATCAGTGTCACGTCCGGCATCGTGATCGGAACGATGGGAAGTCGAGGCGACTGCCGAGTGTAACCGAAGGAGTCCAGAGCGTCGCAGAGCAACGGAACAGAAAGAACCTCTCGCATCATAGCAAGAGTGATCTTTGCGGGATTCGGGTCAGAGCTATTCGCGGAGGAATGCGAATTGGAGGCGGGATGATCTGCAGGGGGCATGACAAGTCCTGTCACAATAGAGGTTGGAGCTGACAGGTTGCATTGTGGCCGGTGAAATCACGGCTGCAAGCGATTGAGGCCGCGACTCACACGCTCCGCATTGACAGAAGTCCACGCCTCTGAATTCTTCGCGATGAATCGAACCAGTTGTGTCGTGGAACAACCAAGTGCGGCTGCGGCGCGTCGCACATCGTATTCCTTGGCATCGACGGCATCCAGAGCTTCGGCCAGTAACGTTGGAAAGTCTTCGTGAGTTTCGTTGCACGAGATCCGCTGATTGCGACAGCGTGAGCTCCAAAGTTTGGAAGGAATTACTTCAGCAGATTCAACGGCACGAAGGCGAATCGCCAGCAGCAGCCGCATTCGAAAAACGGCTACTTGACGATTCGCCTCCTGACTTCTGCGTTCAGCAGCAAACGTTGTGATCCCGGTCGGCGTATGGACAATCTCAATCGCGGTTTCAACCTTGTTACGATGCTGACCACCAGGACCAGTGTGGCGTGTGCGACGCACGAGACACTGTTCCAACAGAAGAGATTCGGGCAGCCGGCTGGGATGCATTTCCGGAATTCAATCAAAAATCGAGGTAGACAATTCGTCCGGGAATCAGGCGAACGAATCGCGTTGAATAGGGCTCAATGTCAGCAGCAGTTTGTCGTGCTTCTACGCGGACAATTTGACATACGCCGGGATCAAGTGGACGTCGGGATTCGAACAACCAGATTCCACTCTTCATTTTGATACCACCCATGTTCTGAACGCTCAGGAACGGTATGGAGCCATCATCGCGAACGGCCAGCATCGCTGTTCGCGGATGCTCGTCAACTGGCACTGGATGAGAGGGGCGGCTGTATGTTTGTCCCACAGTGCCCGGAGGCAGGGGAGCCAGCGGCAATGCATGCTGTGCCATGGCTACAGAGCCGGGGGCCGGTTGTGATACTTCGAATCCGCCATAGCCCGGAATACCCAACGACAATGTCTGAGGGACCTGACCATCACTGGCATGAGCAGCCGTGTACATCAGACAGACAGCCGCGATGAAGAGACCGGAAACAGAAAAAGAAGATCGTCTTCCCATCGGAAGCACCTTTCCTCAGCAAAACCTAGCGATCGAACAGGCATGTCCTGACGTGCTGCCAAACAAAGCAACAGTTGAAACGTACCACCCTGTGCCATTCGCTGGACGAAAATCTCCAGCCATGCTGGAAATAAAATCGTTTGCCGTAAGGGACAATCGCTCTCGGTAGATTTGGAAAGAGGTTCCAGTTGAATGGCGGCTGCAGTCGTCTTCGTATTGTCAAAGGGTCGATTCTTCTTTGACCGGTTAGCCTGGCAATGCGGGTTCCTGCTGTTACGGCTGGCTTCTATGAATCCGTGACATCATTAACGTGGCGAAGACGACCGCGGCAGTTTCGATGCGAAGGATTGTGTTTGGCCACGAAACCGCGACTGCACCGCAGGTGAGGGCTTGTTGGACTTCGTCGTCTGTGAATCCACCCTCTGGTCCGATCATGATTGCGGCTGGTCCAGTCTGTTCGGCCGGACTGCAGGCATCCTCCAGAGTAACGCTCGCGCCGGGATGCGCGATACAGATGAACGGGCTGGCGACTCCATGCTTCAGCTCGGAAAGTATGGTTTCGATCGACTGGAGCGGCCTCAGTTCCATAAAGAATGGCCGTCGGCACTGTTTACAGGCGGCAATCATAGTGCTGTGAATCTTATCAAGACGCGTTTCTCCCGGTGTCGTCACTGTTCGCGAAGTATTCAGCAACACGAGTCGATCGACACCGATTTCTGTGAGCTTTTCCACCATCCACTTGAGGCGGTCAGCTTTCGGGGGTGAGGCGATTGCAATCAATTCAGGATGAGACGGACGAACATGCAGGGTACGGGAAAGAATTGAGCATGTGAGATCTCGACGCGTCAATGAAACAACTTTGGCGGTCGCTTCCGTGCCGTGGCCATCGAACAGTATCAATTCAGAACCAACGCGAAATCGGAGGACGTGAATCAGGTGATGAGCTTCAGCGTCAGCGACTGTGATTTGATCACTCAGTAAGTTTTCGCAGTAAGCCCAGTGGAGCATCCAACGTTTCCTGTAACGACGTGACGCGTAAAAAAAATGACCCGGCCTTCCTGGAAGACCGGGTCAACTTATGTCACCAAATTCCGACCGAAACCCTGTCGATTCTGATCTTCGACTTGGATTCAGATCACTTCATTATTCTGCTCGCTGACAATCGCAGCCGTGTTCCACCAATCAGAAACGTCCCAGGCGGCCATCACATGGTCGGTGGCAGCGGCAATCGTTTCTGCTTCGATAACATCCGCCGCTGAATTCGCTTCTTCAGCAACGTTCTGAATCACTGCGGTGATGAACTTCGTCGACGAGGAATTCTCACGAACAGTGGATTCTGCACCCGATGGAACGGACTCTACTTGTCGTACCGGCAGGGCCGCAGCCACGACCGGAGTTCCGAGCGTCGTCAACTCTTCTTCGATGACATTGCTGGCGACGGTAATGTCAACCGCAGTACTCCAGTTGGACAAATGTCCCTGAGCACTCACCGCGCGAACCCAGATGCGATACTTGCCTGCAGCAAGATTTGTTGTGGGGGTAAAGACGGTACCCGATAGGTTTCCCGTCGCTACGACCGTAACGTTGCCTGCAAGATTAACAATTTTCACGTTGTAGGCTGTCGCTCCATCTACTGCCGACCACGCGATAGAAGGCATTCTGCCACTTGCAGAGTTGTTAGTCGGTCTACTAATAACAGGAGCCGCCCCGCCCACAAAGTTCACCGGAGCACTCCAGTTGGTGATTTCACCGAGCAGGCTGATGGCGCGAACGGTTACCTGATACTCACCCAGAGGCAGTTTCGTAGTCGGCGTGTATGATGTGCCAGTGACGTTTCCGACCTGGATCACGTAAGCATTTGTGTCCCGATTCAGAACGCGAACCTCGTACCGCTCCGCACCTGTAATACTGGTCCAGACGAACTTTGGCTGTGCCCCCGCTTTTTCGTTAGCTAACGGTGAGGTAATTCCTGGAGATGCACCAACTGCGAAGAATCTCGAGGCCGACCAGTTACTGTAGAATCGTCCGCTCTGTGCTCTTACCAGAACCTCGTAGTTTGCATTTTGCAGGTCCTGAGGAATCCGGATGCTTGTACTCGGCACCGATTGATCCCGGAACACAATGACCTGTGTCTGAGCATTACGCACCATGACGTCATAAGTGGCTGCACCAGTGATTCGTGACCAGCTCAGAATTGGACTGCGGTCAAAAGTTCCTCCACTTACTGGAGTCAACACACTCGGGGCTGCGAGCACTGTGAAGTCTAATGAAGCACTGAAGTTACCGTAGTCAATGACCGGAGCCTGCCCCTGCGATGCCACAGAGAGAAACGCACGGACAGTAGCCCGATAAGTTCCTGTTCCAAGTACCTCCACTGCCCGATAACTAGTCGTGGGGATGTTCTTCTGTGAGATGACATTCATTTTTCCCGTAGTCAGATTATGAACCGTGAGTTCATAACCCGATGCGTCCAGAACCGGGGTCCAAACGATTTCGGGGAAAGTGCCGGAGACGAGTGACGATGTCGTGGATGGTCCAATAAGAGTTGGGGCTGTCACAACGCGGAAGTCACGTGCAATGCTCCAGTATCCTGCTCGCTCCAATTGGTCATAGGCGCGAACAAGGACTCGATATCGACCAAGACCCAGGGAATCAGCAACTGGCTTCTGGATTTTGAAAGTTGTACTCGTACGCGGAACCTGGTAACGCTGTTCTGACCCTGTGCTAAGATTTTGCAACAGCACCTCGTAACGTGTTGCATTTGGAACAGCGATCCACTGGACGGTTGGGTTTGGATCGACGATAACTGGTGCCGGAGCAGTGACCACCGGAGGTTCATGGTCGTCAACTGTGATTGTTGACGAAGCACCCACGTATTTTGATGCCGAGGCTGAAATCCTGACGGTCTGTGACCCGTCGAGTGATGGGTCGTTAACAGCCTCAATGTCAAAGCTGGCACTCAGTTGACCGGAAGGTATCGTGATGGTGGTAGGAACTTTGATTTCAGACACATCACTGCTGGTTAAAGTCACTGTGACCGGGAAAGCATAGTCAAGATTGCTTCGTGTTACAGTGCCTCTTGCAGCAAACCGGCCGGCATCTTCCCTGACAGCAGTCTTGCTGAGACTCAAGAACAATACTTCATGGTCCGTGACTTGAAACGTCATAGAACCATCTGTGGCCCCGGCGGCTCTCGCCAGTATCGTTGCCGTTTGTGTTCCATCCAACAGTTGATCGTCCAACACCGTTACGACGAATGTCTGGTCGACGCGACCAGCCGGAATCGTGATTGTGGCCGGGACTCTGATCGGAGAAGACAATCCCGTGAAAGATGATACTGAGAGACTAACAATCACTGGTTGGCTAATGTCGGTCTGCTGTTGTCGGGTGACCGTAGCGGTGAAGGTCCCGGAATTTTCAGCCACAGAACTGACACTGCTCGACAAGACAAGTTTTGGTTCGACATCCGTTACCGAAATGATCTGATTTTTGTCGACGACGTACTGCGATGTTACCGCCCGGACGGTGACGGTCTGGGTCCCATCAGTGCTCGTATCATCAACGACGGTAATCGGGAAAGTCACGAATGACTTGCCAGCCGGTATGGTGACCGTCGCAGGTACAGTGATTTCTGATGAGTCACTGCTTGTCAGTGATACCGTAAAGTTGGCGTTGATGTCCGTGTTGAGTCTTGTCAGCGTGCCCGTAATCGCACCAGCGCCGGCTGTTTCAGGAACGGTCGACTTGTTCACCGTGAACTGGAGTATTTCACGATCGAGGACATTCACGGTGTCCGAACCGGAAATGTGTCCCGATGATGTGGTGGTGGCTCTCACTCCCGATACCCTGGTACCGTCCAGAACAGTATCGTCGACAGCGTTGATGGGAACAAAAACACTGGATTGATTTGCAGGAATCACCACAGTGGTCTGCACATCAATCTCATCAGTATCGCCGGTTTTTGTGAGGTTGACTGTGATCGGTGCGAGGCCGATCGTTTCGATATTCAAAGCCCACGACTTCAAAGTTCCGAAGTCTGTAGGATTATCATCGGTGATTTCGAGCGTCCAGACTCCTGAAGGATTCTCGCCATTCAAATCTTCAAGTGTGCCTTCCGGTCGGAATCTGCCCGTAAACGGTGAACTGCCCGTAAGAATTCCAGTCGGGGCAACATTGTCGAAAGACGTAGAGATCATGTCTGGTTCATTTGAGACCAGGTCACTCACCAGTTCAATTCGGGTACCGCGAGGACTGACAAGATAAATGTCAAGGTCGGCCAGGAATGAATGAGTCAGGGTGAGGGTCACGTTAACGTCCGTCAAACGCGAGGTCTGAGTGGGAACGTTGATGTAAGAGTTGATCTTGTCGTTATCCAGAATTGTCTGAGCCGTGTTGTTAGCAAACACTTGTCTGGGGCCGACGTAGCTGAACGGTCCGTCAATGTCCGTTCGGAAGATTCGTGCCTGAGTTGCACCGGATCCAGCGGCCTCGGAGATTGATCCGGCGACGATGTCGACTCCAACCGATTCGGCGTCCAGGACATCAATCGAGGCTGACACGACAGAAGCATAGCCGATCGCAGACGCCGTAAATGTGACCGTCTGAGTGCCGTCATTAATAAAGTCGTCGACTGCATCCAACGAAACTGTTACGGACTGCTGTCCGACCGGGATCACAACTGAAAGCGGTATAGAAGCTTCTGTCGGATCGCTGTTTGTCAGTTGTACCAAAAGGTCACCGGAAGGCCGCGTCTGGTGTCGTCCAAAACTGGCAAACGCAGGAGATGAGCCCGCTGAGAATGAGGTTGGAGCGACGAGCGAAGTATTCGTCTTGTAAACTCTGCCAGCGGATGAGGTGACAAGTAGTTGGCCGGAGACGTTCAGGTCAATGTCAATGAGCGAGACCGATCCGATTGTCCGTTGTTCAATCACGGCTCCCGTGGCACTGAAGTGATAAAGTATGCCATCCCCACCTGCACCCCAAATGCTGCCATCAGCTGCCACGGCGATCGCATTCACTGGCCTTGCAAGATCGAAGAATTCATCCACAGCCAACGTCGTGGTATCGTACCGGCCGACCGTAGTGCCAGCGGCGTCAAGAACATAGAATTTGCCATCAAGCCCGGAGTAAATATCTCGGTAACGATAATCTGTGGGCACCAGCCCCTGAACATCGTCACCGCCTAATGCTGCCATACCTTCGAGCGATGCAAGATTGGCATCAATAATCCTCTGCAATGTGCCTTGGCGATTATAGACTTCAATCAATCCATTCAGAAATTGACCAACGTAGATTTCACCATTTGCAGCGCCGATTCCGTATGGAGTCGCATTGATTCCTCTCTGCCATTGATTAGTAATCGCGCCCGTTCGGGGATCAATTTCAACGACCAGATTTCCCAGAACGGTAGTCGCAACCAGACGATCCGGTCCTTTAATGCCGGCCAGTCCTTTCCAGATCGTCAAGCTGGTTGAGTTGATGCGATCAATGTCCAGCGTGCTCGTAACTCGCCGCTGTACTGGGTCATATGCAGAAATAATGCTGTTTACACCACCACTCAGCAAATACAACTGGTCATTCAGCCACGCCAGTCCCTCCCACGAACTTGCGCCAATAGTGCTGACGAAATGAGTTTCAAGTACCGCCCCGTTATCCGGGTCGATTTTATAGAGTGAATTTGGTGCAAGAGAACCGCCTGTGAGCCAAAGGCTCGTTCCATCGAAGGCCATGCCATTGTCGAAATCAGACTGTGTGCCAAGCGCGGCGGGTATTGGAATGGTGTTGATAGTGGCGCCGGTCTGCAGGTCGATCTCAAGGATGTTGTCGCCAAAGACATCCTTTACAAACATCCGGTACCCAAGCGACTTGTTTGCAAATCGTGTAACACTTTGAGTTAGCGTGTCGACCCTCACGACGCCAAATGGGTCATTGCTGGAAGTCGACATGTCCGATAGGAATACGTAATCACCGGAAGAGGATATACCGCCACTTCCAGAGACTGTTGGGTCTGAAGAAAGACCCGGAACAAGGATGTGCTGCCATGTGTTGTTTGCCGGATTCAGAATAGAGACATAGCCCGTCGTTGTTCCGTTATGAACTGCGATGCGACCGTTTTCCATCACAACCAGATCCCCGGCGATTTCACTGACCGGGCGTGTGCCCGTCGGCCAAGGAATTACGCGACTACTCACCTGCACGCCGGATGGATTGTGTTCAATAAGTCGGTTGTTGACAACAGCGAAGGAATTGGGTGCCGCAAAGTCCGTGTTGCTCCGACGGACGGTGATCGTGCCTGCATTCGCACCTTCGTCTTCTCGAACAGATGTCGGAGAGACATTGATCGACAATGTTTCGACGTCCGTGACTCGGAGGAAGTCTGTATCAATTGATTTCCCGTTATAGGACAAGTCAAATGTTACGGTTTGCGTTCCATCCAGCAGAGTGTCGTCAAGGATGTTGATGGGCAACGTGATTTGTGTTTGGCCTGCCGGGATTGTGACTGAACTTCCACCTGCAAGCCCAGGAACATTTACCTCCGTGTTGTCATCAAATGTCAGATTGACGACAAGATTCGTGCCGACCGGAAATGCTTCCTTGCGAATCGTAATGGATGCACCACCCGCCCCTGCCGTTTCCGCAACCGTAGAAGGAGAAATTGTAATTGAGGCGGGACTTAAGAGCTGCGCGGAACGGTCAAGATTTAATCTTGCACCGGTCGACACGCGACCCACAAGTGCCGGAATGATATCGGCTCCCCGATAAAGCACATTGATAATCTCGGTATAACTTGAGCTGGGCGAAAGTCCTCGAAGAAACGCGATTGCTCCAGCAACGGCTGGCGCCGCCATCGAAGTACCGTCGCTAAAGTCATAATTTGGGCCATAGAACAGAGACCCAGCTCGAGGAGTTGTACTCCAGATGTTTACCCCTGGCGCACCGATGTCAACGCTCACCGCGCCGTAGTTGGAAAACGATGCTAATGCATCTGACTGAGTCGTGGCGGCAACTGTTACGACATTGTCTTGTGTGTAACTTGCCGGATAAACCGGTGAAAAATCGTTATTTGAACTCGAGTTGCCAGCCGCCACAACCACGATATGACCGTTCGCTCGAGCATTGACAATTGCGGTCTGTAAAGCGGCTGTCGGGTTCACTGTGTAGCTGTGGTTCGATACGACGGCACCCATCGCCACTGCATAATTGATAGCAGCAATCGCACCTGCGTTCGTCGGTCCGCCGAAATCGGTCCCGATTTTCAACGCCATGATTGAACTATTCCAGTTCACACCGACTGTACCGATACCATTGTTTCCAACAGCCCCAACAGTTCCGGCAACATGCGTCCCATGTCCCACGAAGTCCATCGGATCGGCATCGTCGCTGCCAAAATCGTAGCCATTAATGTCATCAACGTAGCCATTCGAGTCATCGTCGAGCCCATTCCCTGCAATTTCGCCGGAGTTAGTCCAGATGTTGGCGGCGAGGTCCGGGTGGAGATAGTCAACTCCGCTGTCAACAATCGCAACTTTCGTTGTCGAACTTCCAGTGAAATCATTCCATGCAACATCCGCATCGATGTCCGCATCGTTGATCCCTGTGACACCGTTGACCAGTTGTCCGGTGTTCCGCAAGCCCCACATGCGACTAAAGTCAGGGTCGTTTGGCACTGTTGCCCATTCACCGATCCAGTCCGGTTCGGCTGACTTGATATTCGGAAGAGTACGTATTTGCGGAATAGCATTCATTGCGTCCACATTGGACGGGAGCGAAATCAAATACAGTCCATAGTCACCCAATGGAGCGAGTTTTGCCCCCGGATAAAGTGAGCCAATGCCTTTCGATATGATGAGTTTATCTTCGGCACCGGGGCCTTCACCCGTCGTTTGGCTTTCCAACGAGGGGGCTATTTCCACAATCACGTGATTGGCGACATACTGCGATGTCAGCAAAACACGGCATTCCAGCATCTCAGAAAGCAGCGTTTTTCGAATTCTTTCCTGACGTCGGCTGCGTGCAGAATTCCCGGTATTTCCAAACGCTGCTAGCCATCGAGAGATGCGAGTTGGGCGATGAGTCATGAACCACTGGCCTTCTGCAAAATGATCGTATCAATCGAATTGGAGTACAAAAAGCTCCGCGCAAACCGCAGGCCTCGTGACATCCTGTGAATTCAAATCTTTATGACGAACAACATCCGGTCACATAACCGGAGTATTCAGTACTTGGACAGGAATTTTGCTTAATAAATCCTCTGAGAACGCCTCATAATGAAGACCTATTCATGGGCTAGCAACATGTTTTCGGGGGAATAGTGAGGGTTCGGTCGCCGTTCTTTGCAAAACTCGCTCAAACCAGCACTCCGGAATCCAGCAGGGCACAATCCCCGATCCATTGATCGGCAAAAAGTGCTCGCTTCGCAATTCCGAACCCGCAGATGTGTGCCCCTCTTCGTGGCGTTTGCGTGGAAACGCGACTCTTGGCGATTGAGTAGGAAAGCCCGCATATGCCAAATAAACACGCTTCACAAGTAATAGGGAGCAACCCGTAACCGTCCTGACAACGTGACTACTGTGGGTCAGAGTCGCTCTCATCGCTTTCGGAATCGCCGTTCATCATTCTCGTTCCGAGTTCGCCAGTTGAATCCTCAGTCTGCGACTGACAAATAGCGTAGCGTCCGTCCCACCACCGGAAAAAGTCAATTTTTCGACAACGGTCTGAACAGAAGGGCGTTTTACTGGGTTCCGCAGCCAGTTTTTGGCAGATCGGACAAAGAACAGGCTTGGACATCGAGAACTGCTGTTCCTTCCGGGTTTTACTTGATCGAGGGGACTTCTGGTCCGAGTTTTCACCAGGGTGGGCTATATCTTAACGGGAGCGAGTTGCGTACAACAGTGCCAGAACTCATCGCCAGGGAGCGACGAAGCGGACGGAGACATGCCTCCCTGCCGATCAGCGTCTGTCCCCAAAAAGGCTCATTGAGAATTGATCAGGGTTCATTCTGATCAAACACAGAATTCCGAGCCGCCTGCTGGTCGCATGTTGTTAGCCAACGGGTCCAGCCAAAGTCACATCACTGCTCAACTCAGACGCATACTGCTCAAAGTTCTTTCGGAACCGGGCGGCCAGTTTCCGCGATGTCTCTTCGAAAGCCGAAGTGTCTCGCCAGGAAAGACGCGGTTGCATCATTTCTGCGGGGACGCCATCACATGCGGATACTACCGCAAGATTCATAATCTCATCACGCACAGTCGGGGCAGACTGCAGACGTCCGGAGTGAATGCCGTCGATGATCGCACGCGTAAACCGCAATGGCATGCGGCTTCCTGTCCCGTAGGCCCCGCCCGACCAGCCTGTATTCACGAGCCAGACATTGGCATTATGACGACGAATTTTCTCCGCCAGCAGTTTCGCGTACACCCCTGGATGCCACACCAGGAACGGTCCACCGAAACATGGGGAGAAAGTAGCCTCCGGCTCAGAAACACCAACTTCTGTACCTGCGACTTTCGCAGTATATCCGCTGATGAAGAAGTACATGGCTTGCTCGGGCGTCAATCTGGCGACCGGCGGCAGAACTCCGAAGGCATCACAGGTCAGAAAAATGACATCTGTCGGATGACCGGCAACGCACGGGATCTTTGCATTACGCATGAATTCGATGGGGTAAGCTCCTCGAGTATTCTGTGTGATCGAGGTGTCGTTAAAATCGACATGGTGATGAGACCTGTCATAAACGACATTCTCCAGCACAGCTCCGAATCGCAGGGCTTCAAAGATCTCAGGTTCTGACTCCCGCGTCAGGTAGACGGCTTTGGCGTAACATCCTCCTTCAATATTGAAGATCCCGTTGTCAGACCAACCGTGCTCATCGTCTCCGATCAGGCTGCGTTTGGGATCGGCGGAGAGCGTTGTTTTTCCAGTCCCGGAAAGACCGAATAGAACCGAAGAGGATCCCGTTTGGCGATCGCAGGTCGCCGAGCAATGCATTGACAGTATGCCTCTGCTCGGGAGAAAGTAGTTCATGAAGGTGAAGACAGCTTTCTTCATCTCACCCGCATATTCAGTTCCAAGCAGAACAACTTCCCTGCGTTCCAGGCTCAGATCAACGCTGGTGCGAGACGTCATGCCGGTCGTGTATCGGTTCGCGGGGAAACCGCCCGCGTTGTAGATCACAAAGTCCGGCTCACCAAACGTTTCCAGTTCGAGATCAGTCGGACGGATCAGCATGTTGTGCATGAACAGTGCATGATAAGGTCGGGCACAGATGACGCGGACTTTGATCCGCGTATCCTGATCCCAGCCAGCGTAAGCGTCGACACAATAAATTCGTGATCGAGTATTCAGGTAGTCAACAGCACGCTCACGATTGATGCAGAATGTGGACTCATCCTGCGGAAAATTGACAGGTCCCCACCAGACGTTCTGTTCTGAATCCGAATGTCGGACGACACGCTTGTCTTTGGGGGATCGCCCCGTTTTTTCGCCCGAGTAGGCAATCAGGCAGCCAGTGTCAGAAATGCTTGTTCCCGGTTCATGACGAATGGCCTCTTCGTAAAGGCTGCCCGGAGAAATGTTCCGGCAGATATCGTTGACCGTGATTCCATGACGTGACAAAGAGAAATTCTTATCCATGATGATTGAACTTTCGTGAGTTCGATGGTGCCGCCTCGCCAAACAATAATCATAAGAGATGAGGAAGCAGAACTATCCGGTTTTTTTCTTTTCGAGAGTGGAGTGCCATTTCTGATTCGCCTCGTGAGTTCCGACTCATGTGCCGGAACGCTCACCCAATCGTGCAGTAATGCACATGAAATGGTCGGCGGACACGATCCGTGTTCTGATTCAAATACTCAGCAATCCAAATGCCACCAGGAAGTGCACCGAGATACGACATGGCCAGGAAGGTCAAATCCTGGCCAGTGTTTTGGCTCGGTGCTCTGTGCGTTGGAGCAGTGGCAGAACTACTGGGCACTAGTGATTACTGGGCCGTGGTGGCAGCCGCTGCCTTAGCCTTTTCTTCTTCCTTTGCGGAGAGTTCCGGATTCGGAGCGGATTCTGCTTCAACATCGCCTCGGATCCATTTGACTCCTGCAGTAATGGATTCGAGATATCGGCTATCAGCCCATGTGGATTCATTGTGCCCAAGATTGTTGAAGTAAACTCGGCCTTCGCCATAGGATTTGACCCAGGCAACCGGCACGTGGTAGGGGGCGGAAGGTTTGCAACGAGACATATCAAGGCTCATCAGAACGCGGACTTTTTCCGGCTGCCAGTTCTTGTACTGGTAGATCTCGTCTTTGATGGTGAATTCATTGCCAAACGGTTTCATCGTGGGATGCTCGGGTTCATGAACCGTAATTGTTACGGTGTCTCCGGCATTCCAGGGATGGCCGTTGAATGTTCCCCCCACCATGTCCCAGTACGGTTGATAGTCGCCGTAAGTGTCTGCTGCTGAGTGAAATCCGATAAAACCGTGACCCTTTGCTGTGAGCCATTCTGTAAAGAAGTAGTCGCGATCCTGTTCTGTGATGGGTAACGAGCCTGTCGTGTAGAACATCACAATGTCATAGTTCTGCAAATTGGCTTTCGTGAAGTCAGCGGCCACATCCTGAGTACAGTCGACGGTAAACAGCCCCGTCTTCTGACCAAGTTCAATCATCGCAATTTCCGACACCGCCAGTTTTTTCTCGGCTTCCGTTCCATCAGGGCGCCGCACACTGCTGTGCATGAAGCCCTGACTCTGAGTCACCATCAGGATTCTGGACTTCGCCTTTTCACTCGCATTCAGAGACGAAGATGTCAGGAAAACAAATGTCAGAGCCGCCAGGCAACAACGTCTCAAAAACAACATGAACATCTCCCGTCCAAGGTGGTAGCTTCTTTTAGTTCTCGTCAGAGGCCATCTGTCTCTGAAGTTCAGACCATTGTCTACTGAGCACAGATTGTTTTCCAGGGATCAGAGTCTTTGAAAGGATCAAACAGCTCCGCTAGCCCAGCCGTTGCGAGTTCTGGCCCCGATACGAATCTTCCCGGGCGAGTCCATCCATGCAGAGTGGATTGCTCCACACCGAATAAATCGAGTAGCAGCGTATCGAGGCGTGCTTCCAGATCCTTAAAATGACGCGCCCATTCCGTGGCTTCCTCAAGACGCACATCTTCATCCGACTGCCATCGCATGGGATGGAACAGGAGTGTGGAATGCGCAGTGACAAACCGTTTCTGGCAGGCAGCAAATGGCAGTAAAGCGGCTGAGGAACATTCTCCGATGACAACTCCGGTTACTCGCAGTCCACGGACTCGCATCAGCGTGGCAAGGGCGAGGCCGGTATACACACTGCCACCGCACGAATCAAAGTACATCAGACCGCGACTGTTACGAGGCACCTCAGCGACCTGTTCCAGCAAGTCGGCCTGACGCTCCGTCAACTCTCCACAGAGGGGGATTTCCCAACGACTGAGATCCGGGCGATGATCACGTCGATACCACGTTGGTGAAGGTCCCTGATTCCGAATGCTCGGCGATTTGTCCGTTTCCATTATTCGATTGTTTCCAGTCTGTTAACTTCGAGTTAACGCACAAGTCGTCGGAAGGCATCCTTCTGCAACGAACATTCCAGCTTTGAAGCGACGTTGTTTGCCGCAATCGATTCCGCGATGATTGTGAAGGTTTCTTTGGCAGCCTGAGTCGTCTGTTCGAGTTCAGACGAGCCCTGAGCGGCGTTCAAGTAGAATGAGGCATAGCCGTGACAACTTCGCTTGGCCATTTCCTGAATGTATAAGGTAGTGACTTCGCTCCGCATTTCATCCGGGACTTTAAAGTGCATTGCAGGATGCACATCAATTCCAATGCATTCAGCTGACAGCCCGCAGGCCGCGGCGGCGGCGTTGAGAGAACTCTTGAGTTCGGCACCAAACTTCCAAAGCTGGCTTGAAACGTTTCGGCGGCGAGCTTCCTTCAGAGTCGTGAGAGCAGCCCGCAGACCGATGGTGTCGCTCCAGTAAGTGCTGGAGATAAACATTCTTGCGGCGGGCTCCATGACGTCTCGCCGACCTACAACTGCGGCCATCGGATAACCGTTGGAAATCGACTTTGCGAAGACCGCAAGGTCAGGCGTCACGCCCAGAAAACCCTGAGCGCCGCCCATTCCAAATCGAAGACCAGCCGACACTTCATCAAAGATCAAAACGGCTCCGTGTTCTTTGGCAAGTTGCTGAACGCCGCTGAGATAATCCGGAGCGGGGACCTCGGATCGTAGAGGCTCCATCATGATCGCGGCGACTCGGCCCTTATGTTGCTCCAGCATTTCTGCCAAAGCCATCAAGTCTCCGCCGGGAAAAGGAAGTGCTGTACCGGCGAGCGCTTTGGGCACTCCGATCGGTTCAATCCCCGGAAAGAGATGAGAGTTCAGGCTCGCTTCTTCCGCAAGGTTGGCTGCCAGATACCAGTCGTGCCAGCCGTGATAGCCGCAGAACAGAATGAGATCTTTTCCCGTGGCACCGCGGGCGATTCGCACGGCCATGGCACACGCTTCACCCCCGGACTTTGCATAACGCACCATCTCCGCACAAGGAATGCAGTCGCAGAGTTCTTCCGCCAGCTCGATTTCCAATTCATGATTGACGGAGTACATCGTGCCCTTCGAAATCTGCTCCTTGACGGCGTCATCCACAACTTGGTCGGCATACCCCAGCAGGATTGCGCCGATGCCGCTGATCCAGTCAATGTACTCATTCCCGTCAACGTCTCGAAACCTCGCGCCTTTTGCTTCGACGGCATAGATCGGTGAGACCCCATACGCGACCCGATTGGGGCGCCGACTGATCAGTTGCGTTCCCCCGGGAATCAGTTGCAGCGCGCGCTCATAGAGCGCCATTGACTTGGGAACACGAGTCATATTGGTTCACTCCAGTCGGGTGATCGAGCAATCAAAAATGGTAATCCAGGTGGGACGGCTTTGATTTGAGAACACCGATTTCGATAGGCACGAAAATGTATCGAAGGCTGCGTACCGAATTAAATCTTGTGTTCGGTGAAGAGAGCGGCGGGCGTCCGACCCCGCCAGCCACGGAGGTTATAGCGTCAAGCCTTAATCCGGGCACCACCATCAGAGTTTGCAGTAGCCGATTTTTGGCAAATGGTTACGATGAACGCATCCTGGACCGAAATCGCGATATTTCAAGGTCTGGTTCAGGTCATGCATTTCCCTTGCCGTGATTTGTGGGGTTGTTTCTCATGGTTCTGCTCAATTCGAGGTTTCGTTCTTTTCGCATGGTCGCCCTGCTAGTTTTCTCGGCAGTTATCGTTGGCTGTGCCGATGTGGAATCACCAGTAACCTCCGCTAAGTCGGAGAAAGAGTCACCCGCCACTTCCGAGTCGCAGAGCGATGAGGGGACTGACGTCGCCAGTCTGAATCTGGAAGAACCCAGCGAGATGGTCGAGGATTCAGAGGATTCATCAGAGTTGGTAATCGGCGATCCAGCGCCAATGATTGCAATTTCTAAATGGATCAATGGTGAGCCCGTGACTGCATATGTCCCGGAGAAAGTTTATGTCGTTGAGTTTTGGGCAACGTGGTGTGGTCCTTGTCTGAAGAGTATGCCCCACATTGCTTCATTGCAGGCAGAGTACGGTGACCGCGTGACCTTCGTAGGAGTAACAGCGGAGGATGATGCCACGGTGACGAAGTTTATGACAAATTTGGCTGGTCAGGGCGACAAGACCTGGAGTGAGGTTCTCACGTATCGCATTGCTACGGATGATGATGGCAAAACAAACAACGTCTTTATGAATGCCTCTGGACAAGCCGGGATCCCGTGTGCTTTCATCGTCGGCAAGACAGGGAATATCGAGTGGATCGGGCATCCCATGGAGATTGATGGTCCCTTGAAGCAGATTGTTGAGGGCAGTTGGGATTCAGCACTTGCGAAGAAAACTGCTTTGGAAACGAAAGCTTTGGATAAGGCGTTTAGAATTGTTGGACCTAAACTTGATGAAGCGATGGCGGCCGGAGATATTGCGGGGGCCATTGTTCTGCTTGATGAGATGCTGAAACAATTCCCAGGCAACAGTACGCTCCTGAAGACGCGGTTCAAGATTGCGATGCAGGTTCCTCTCTTTGATGAGGCTAACCAGTCGGCAAAGATGATGGCCGATGTGGCAGGCGAGGATGTGCGAATCCTGGACGATGTGGCATGGATGTTGGCCACCGCAACAGACAAGCCCGGTCTTGATCTTGAACTTGCCCTTTCCACGATTCAACGGGCGGTGGAATTGACAAAGGAGCAGGATATCTCTGTCCTGGAGACGATCGCTCGTGTTCATTCGCGAATTGGAAACGTGGCAGAGGCTATTGCCTTCCAGACGAAGGCTGTTGACGCCTCAGCAGACGCCGATCAGAAGCAGCGGTTGGCTGTGGGCCTAGAAAAGTATAAGTCTGCTGCAAAAAAAACGGATGCTGCAAAAGGCTCGGATGAAGAGAAGAAGCCTTAGGTCAGCGAAAGATGTCGTTTTGCGAGTCCATGTTGCAACGTGATGCAGCGGTCACCGAATTCAAATGCCGGACAAATGAAAAATCCCCGTCTTATAGACGGGGAAAATGATTCTGCAGAAAGTATCAAGCAGCCCTGGTAACGACACATTCACTCATGCCGTAACCATTTCTGGCTTGGATCGGCTGCGTTCGCATGTTCTCAGGCAATCGCCTTCCTGCACCAGTGAGTCGACAACGAAACAGTTTCGGCCGGAGTGTTTCGCCCGATACATTGCTGCGTCTGCGGCGGCGAATAGTTTTTCGCCAAATTCCTGTTCAGGACCAATGACATTGCCTTCAGCCAGGCCAACACTGGCAGTGAGAGGAATCGTTTTTCCCTCGAATACGCAGACAGACTGCTGAATCTTGCTCCTCAATCGTTCTCCGACAACGGCCAGACCGACGGAATTGGAGTCTTCAAGCAGCACCACAAATTCTTCTCCACCGTAACGACCCACAATGTCAGAATCGCGGATCGTGTTTCGAAGCGTTTCGGCCACAGTCTTCAATGCCTGATCGCCGGCTTGGTGACCATACGTGTCATTGATTTTCTTGAAGTGATCGATATCAATCACTGCCATGCCGAGGGACCAGCCACGGACTCGATGCAGCGCTGCTCGCTCAGAAAGTTCCTGAAGCAGATAGGCCCGGTTGCAGATCCCTGTCAGAGCATCAACTCGGGATACATGCAGCAGGTCTGCCACTCGACGCTTTAACCGACCATTTTCTTCAAGCAATTCGATCGGGATTGATTGGGAACTGTTCTCCCGGCTCGCAAGATCGGCCAGTCTGGACATTTCTTCCAGCGCGTCCTGAAGCAGGTCGCTCGTCGATGGTAACTGATCCGGACTTATATCGAAGGATTGAGCGGTCGCATCGAGCTGCTCTTGCACGCCTCCAACAACTTCTTCAACAGACAATTGTTTTGGCAACATGAAATTGGACAATGATTCTTCAAGATGAATCAATGAGATCGCGGGGGTCTCATCACAGAGCAGGCTGGCGACAGCATCTGCCAGACGCGTAATTTCAAGCAGCGGATGTTTTTCACTGCCAGCCTTTAACGCTGTCATGTTTGGGTCGTTGATTCCACGAATTGCGGCGTGACAGCGTTCAGGAAGTCCCATTTGCTGAAGCAGGATTGAAGACAATTTGGAATGATTGAATCCGAAAGTCTCTTGTTCAACACGCGGGAGCGGAATCCCTTCGGCTTTAGCCCGCCGCAAACATTCGAGGTACTTAACTGACTCCGCCTTCAGTAAGGCCAGTTTGCCAAGGCCTGCCAGAATACTGGTAGTGTAACATTCGCCGCGGAAGGCGGGTGACCCATACTGAGAAGCAAGCAGTTCGGCCGCTGTTGCCTGAACAAACGATCGCAGCCAGAAGCGGCGGTAGTGCTCTAAATGGTCAGAATTCTCCATGGACTGTTTGGCGAGCGAGAAACTCAGTACCAGTGGAGCCGCTGCGGTTCGTCCCATCAACATCACGGCTCGACCAAGATCGGTGACTTCACCTCTTGTCCCGTATTTTGATGAATTCGCAACCTTCAGGAGTTTCCCTACCATCGCGGGATCCTTCCTGATCACAGAGACCAATTGTTCATTGGAACTATTCGTGTCGTGAAATAGTTTCAATGCTTCAATCGCAACCGTTGGCAAAGAGGGAATTCGCGTGAACTGCGAGAAGTCAGTAGTCATGGCTGTGCATCAATCTTTGCAGGAACAGAAGCGAGAATGTTGGAACCAACCTGCGACCGCATCCTCGGCGCTAGTGTGTCAGCTCGCGTCGCTTGATCGCAGAAACGTTCATGGGACTTGCTGGTAGACCCTCATAACGGCTCGAATCGAGACGAATCGGAGGTATGGTTTCACGGGTTAGACGGTTTGTCGGGATCATCGCGGTGGGGATTCCGGTGTCTCGGCAGAAATCTATCGACTTCAATCATGCTGGGAGAATCGATGCGATCGGTACATTCGGGGTGGTCTTTCCTTGTTTGACTATTTTGCCTGAGCGGAGTTTATCTGCTGATCCCCAAAGTGCCGACCAGATCACGCAGACTATGCGTTCATTAAACTCTACTGCGCCAGTTGGCGAATGTGCTGACATCTTGTTCTGCCAGCACAAATGGCCGCGAGTCTTTGGGGGATTTTGTCATGAGATATGACATCGCTGTGATTGGCAATGACGAAGCGGCAATGGAACTTTCATGTATGGCGGGATCTTTGGGTAAGCGTGTGCTTGCAATCCTTCCAGAGCAGCGACATTCTGAATGGATGATTAGCATTGCTTTACGGCGTCTGGTCGAGCAATTACTGAATGATGGCACTGGATCGCGGCTGCCCAGTTCGGTGCGCCGATGCTCACCTGGTCTGGTGAAGCGACTGCTGACAAATGCCCTCACTTCCGAGATCATGGATTACATGGCGATCCTGGAGCGGTTAGGTGTCGACGTGCGTGTCGGTGAGGCCAGGCTTTTGAGCCGCAATAGTGTGATGATCACTAGTGGGATGGATTGCTCAAGGGCTGTCCTAAACGCGGACAATGTTGTCGTGGGGTGTGGCACACGACGGACCGCTATTCATCGTCCATTGGGATTAATACCATCCTCCCGGCCTGAATCCCTCTTGTCGGGCGCGATGTTTCCGGACGCTGTGACAATTCTCGGCGGAGATCAGTTGGGGGCGGGCTTTTCCGCACTGTTGAGTCTGGTTGGGGTAGAGTCTCGGTTGATAACCGATGGCCATGCAGATTGTGCGATGCAGGAATTGGCTATTGCGGGGGGTGTGCGAATCATTGATGACGGGAACGGAGATGAGTACGTCCGGAAACAATCTCGGTCAGGTCGGTCTGATGAGGTGCTCGATTTTCGAAGGTCGGTTGGGTTCACTGAGCACCTTGGTCTAGCAGACGTTGGAGTTGAGCCCGATGAGCTCGGACGTCTCTGGTGTGCATCGTCCCTGGAGACGTGGTGTAGTGGTATCTTTGGGATTGGCGACGTTGTTGGCTTTTCTGCAGATATCTCTCGACATCCAACTGATCAGGCTCGCCGGATTCTTAATCGGATCAGCCATCGGATCCGACGTCCGCATTTCCTGCGAAATCGCGAGATGAGTTTTTCCGGAACGCCTGCCCGGGTTTCAGATTGATTGGACGTCCAAAGGAACTCGCTCTGTGTTGGTGACTCTGATGTCGAGCCCCGTGGAATCCATCAGGTCCACAGTCGTGATTAATGGCATCGCAGGTGATGTTCGGGTTTCGATCGCAGTTTCAACTGTTTCCATTTTCTTCTTGTCCGGCGCGATAATGGGAAGTCTGACGATGAACAGACTGCCTTTACCGAACTCACTTCGGAGGGAGACATCTCCACCAAGAAGGCGAGCAAGTTCACGCACGATTGAGAGTCCAAGTCCGGTTCCCTCATATTCTCGCTTCACATGATCTCTTGAGCCGGAACCCGTAGAACCCTGGCGAAACTTCTCGAAGATATGTTCCTGCTCCTGAAGAGGGATACCGATTCCGGTGTCTTCAACACTGAACTCAACTAAATCAGATTCTGACAGACGCGAAGCGATACGGACTCGTCCACCCTCCGGCGTAAACTTAATCGCATTGGACAGAAGATTTGTCAGGATCTGGTTGATCTTACTTCGATCCTGTTGCAGAAGTGGTAGCGTTTGCGGTGGCGGTTCGATTCGGAGGTCGATGTTTTTGCGGTCTGCAAGCGGCATGATCTGCTGCATCTGAAGTTCCAGCAGGTCTGCAATTTGAACTTCGGTTCGATGCAGATCCATCTTGCCGCTTTCGATCTTGGCAAGGTCGAGCAGATCATTGATCTGCACCATTAAGGATTGGCCTGATGTCTGGATATTATGGACGTAGCGTTTCTGGCGTTCATCAAGGTTCACGGCGCTTTGCAGGATATCACTGAAGCCGAGGATGCTGTTCAAAGGTGTTCGCAATTCATGACTGATGGTCGCGAGGAAATCGTCTTTCAGTTTGTTGTTGTTGAAGAGTTCCATATTCGCCTGAGCGAGCTGATCGATTTTTCCATCCAGACTGTCGTTCAGTGATCTGAGTTCATCGTTGACTGTCATCATGTGCCTGAGCATGCGATTGAACGCATGGCTGAGTTCTTCAAATTCGTCACCGGTACTGATGTCCGCACGCAGATTCAGATTGCCGCGAGCGATCTCGTCGCTGACGTCTTTGAGGTGTTGTACCGGTTTAACAATGATGTAACGCACGATGGCATATGCGGCCAACATCGCGAGAAAAGATGTTACGATACCCGTCGCAAGAAGAATGGCCCTGTTACGACTCAGTTGCGCATCAACTGCCTCCAGGGAGATTTGAATCCTTGCGATGCTTAGAAGCGGTGGTTTTGATTCTCGTGTGCCCTGCTCTTTTGATGATTCGATGGTCTCTGCTGGCTTAACAGGCTTGTCCTCCGGCACAGAAGTCGCAGTCTCTTGCCGAGCAATTGGACTTGTCAGCGCCTTGTTTCCGTCCATGATATGGCAAGCCTGGCATGATTTTGCATTTCTTATTGCGGCAAAATAGACCAGCTCTCGCGGGCGATCCGCTTCAGCGGCCTTAAAAATGTAATACTCATCTTCTGGAGATTCCTGGTCCAGGAATCTTCGGCGTGCTTCAAATCCGTCTTCGTTGTCGGGAAACTCATCCGTTGCAGACGTGAGTCCCCAAAGAGTTTTGTCTGAAGTGCCGGGGAGTTCGTTCAGGGTTCTGTTGAAGAGCACAACGTTTGGTGGAAGCGATGAGTCGCCCGCGGAACTCCTGTGATTTGAGTCCAAAGGCGATGTGTCGATTTCATCCTCTGGATTGTTCTTTTCTCGAGCTTCGTCCTGCGGCTTCAGCGACGAAGGTTCTTCAGGGCTTACCGATGCCGTGATAAGTTTCGGGTAGTGAACCAGAGGTAGTACCTGCGGTACCATGTCCTTTGCACGGAGCAGTTGTTGATACTCAATGAGTCGGCGCGTACGAGACGCGTAAAGCCAGAAGCTCGCGGTAATAAGGAACAGCAGCGCGAACCCGAAAAGAAAGCGACACTTTCTTTCCAGGCTGCTTTCGCCGATCAGCTTCTTGAGGGCTCGATAAGAAATCACGAATCCGTTCCTGCGTATGTGCCGAAGACACTGCCGGTATCTTCTCAGAATCAGGTTACAGATCAAATCCAGGTAGGCTTCCGGTCTGAATTCGCCGCCAGACCTGCCATGATACCATGTGAATTTGCCGTGGCGTTCGTCTTCACTGTACCCGCGTTTCTCGCGTTCGAATCGTAATCGCAAGGGGTCAGAGTTATGTTGCGAGCTTTTTCAAGTGCTGAAAGTCGCCGCGTGGATCAGGATGCTGTCACGGAATTGGGGATTCCTTCCTTGTTGTTGATGGAGAATGCTGCGAGGGGGGTCTGTGACCGAATCCAGCAAGCTGGCATCTGGCGGTCGATTTTGATCCTGGCAGGTCCCGGGAACAATGGTGGCGATGGCCTGGCAGTCGCTCGACTTCTGGCGGCACGCGGGATTGACGCAACGGTGCATTTGATTCGGAACGGAAAGAGTCTGTCGGAGGATGCGGCGCAAAATCTCCGTTTTCTGAACCGATGCGGTATCGCCGTGGATGAATCCTCTTTGGAAGATATGGTGCAGTTCATCACACCGTTGTCGGATCAGGATTTAATCGTCGATGCAATGCTTGGCACCGGAACCAGGGGACAACTCAGATCGCCCTTCTCAGAGTTAGCTGATGCGATTAATGAATCTGGTGCGATGGTATTGGCCGTTGATATTCCAACTGGTTTCGACTGTGACTCCGGGGTGGTCATTGGGCCCTGTGTGAAAGCTGATTGGACAGTGACTTTTGTTGCATTGAAGAACGGCTTTCTGCGGGATTCAGCGACTCATTATACGGGCGTCATCTGGATTTCAGATATCGGGATCCCTCAGAAATGGCTCATGGACTGGAGCCAACGTAATGGCGGTTCTGAGGAGTTGATTCGCTGAGGGTGCAGAGAAATTTAGGGTCGCCAAACTCCCCACGTTACCTTACGTCGTGGACAGATCTCAATTGTGGCAGGATCTGGTCTGGCCGGGACAACTTACGGCGGACGGCTGAAATTTGATTAGGAGTCGATTAGCATTCGTTCCAGGAAGCTTCTCAAAAAGAGGACCATGGCTTGATCAGCATCGAACGGCAGAATCTCTCTGTTTCATCGGTTTGAACGGCTGTTGGCATATTTCGAAATCAGGTCGCGGGACGCGGTCTCACACTTAGTCAGATA
>Ga0255095_1000019_pt1 | contig 123387 bp, 88 predicted proteins | sample Colum_Law_RepC_8_2_FD_188435 | JGI IMG/M metagenome (GOLD analysis project Ga0255095, IMG submission 188435) | Freshwater microbial communities from Columbia River, Oregon, United States - Colum_Law_RepC_8d | ecosystem: Environmental > Aquatic > Freshwater > River | place: USA: Oregon...
GAGTTGTCCCCGCCGGTGCTGAAATGCCACCGGAACCAGCATCCACGAACGCGCCAGCGATTTCTGAGCATGCAAGGAATCAAGTTGCTCCGTCGGCTGATCGACGTTATAGCCGAACTCAGAATGTCGATGAAGGCTTCTCTGCTCGGATGGACTACGTTCTGTCCGGCGGTATTGTATCGTCCTCCGCTGGGTCCGTCGGTGAATGGTGGGAAGAACGTTCCGGCAAGATGATCAATCGAACCCAGCCGGGGCAGAGACGACCACAGCAGCCACCGATGCAGCGTCTGGCCAGTGCACACGACAGAATGATGAACAACATCACGTTGCCAGAACAGCCTCTTCCGGAGGTCGACTTTTACGATGCTGCACCGATCGCAGTTTCGTCATCATCCGGCGTCATGCAGACGGCAGGTCAGGAAGAGGTTGTCGCAGGCGAAGATACCGCTCCAGCAAGCCGCTTGAAAACAGATATCCGCACAATTCAGCCCACACTGAGTTATGCGATGAAGGGTATTGTTCCCGATCAACTGCCGATGGACTTCAATGATCGAGTGAACACTCAGGAGTATCAGCCTCGTGAGGCCAGTCCGACGGTGTATCAGTGGGCTCCGACCAACTTTTATCACTACCCTTTGTATTTCGAAGATCCATCGCTGGAGCGGTACGGTCACACGTATCATCCGATTGTGCAGCCGTTTGCATCGACGGGGCTCTTCGCAACGCAACTGGTCGGGCTGCCATATCAGATGGCTCTGCATCCGATTCATTCAAAACAGTATTCCCTGGGCTACTACCGTCCCGGAGAATTCGCTCCAAAGAAGCATTACCAGATCCCGTTCAACGAAGAAGCGACTGTTGTGGAAGTCGCTACGGTGGTCGGCCTGTTCCTGATTATCCCGTAGGCTGAATCTGCGGAAATCACCTGAACCAAAAGCCGCACGGACAGCCGAGTTCGTCCCGAAAAATCAGCAAAACCTGCGAAATGAAGCCTGCACGTTGCAAGAATGTGCAGGCTTCAGTTTTTACTTTCCGCAATCTTCGATACTCTTCGCCCGGAAGTCGAGTTTCCGTCCCCGAATTGAAGTGTCTCTGCACTGTGGTGATGGATTGTTGTCATGGCTCAGCAATGTCATGACCGATGGAATTTTCCGCTCGGCCAGGTGGCGAAACAGGCAGACGCACGGGACTTAAAATCCCGGGTCCCGTAAAGGGACGTACGGGTTCGATTCCCGTCCTGGCTAATAAAATGACTAGGTTTCTGAAAAACTCAGCATGGGCCAAACAGCCGCAAAATGACTCTGGTCACCTAAAAGGTCACCTCCGAGGCTGAATTCGTCGCTTGGTTATCACCTTGTGTCACCGGGGCAGGCTGTGAGCGATGGAAAGCCTGATCGATATGAGCAGCAGCATCTGCCGCATCTCTCGACGAGTAATATCGCAACGTCGTAGTGATCGCCGAATGTCGCATCATCTTCTGAAGGAATGGGGCTTCAACTCGCTTTGCCCACCGTTCGCCGAATGAACGCCGCAAATCATGGGCAGACGCAAACTCTTTCTCTCCAGTCTTCTGGTGAGCCTTTACGACGATGCCTGCTTTCCGGCCTAGTTCGGCGATGATACGCCCAACCGCGTGGCGACTTCTGGAGTACGGCTTTCCTTCTTTGGTGAGCACCGTAAAGAACGGCCCGCGACGTTCACCCTCCGGGATGGCCAATATCATCTCTGCAAACTCTGTGGCCACAGGATAAAGCCTGTCCCGATTACCCTTCTCCCGTTCAGCAGGGATGCGAAGTAATGGTCTGCCGGATGTTAGGTCGATTGAGATCCGGTCAAGGCGATCCCACCAGAGGTTGAGAGACTCTTCCAGACGCAAGCCCGACCACCATAGACCCTGCAGGAGATGTTTCCAGCCCGCGTGCTGTAACGGCTTCAGGTATGGCTCGACAATCTGGGCGAGCATCTGTTCAAACTCTTCAGAAGTGATTGGACGGCCCTTCATTGCTTCGCTGGTGCTGGCTCGCTTCGGCTTTTTGATCGATGGAATCTTGGCTATCAATCCCTGTTCTTTCGCCCAGTTGAACGCGGCTTTGAGATGTGCCGTATAGCTGGCAATGGTGTGTTCTGACTTCGTATCCGTTCGCAAAGCCGCCTGCCATTTTGAAACGTGCTGACTTGTTACAGATGTCAGCCGATGTGCTCCAATAGTGGATTCAAAGCTCCCCAGAACAGTTTCAATCTTCGATTGAGTCTCACGACTCAGGCTTGATCCGTGAAGCTCCAAATATGAATCCCTAAACTCGGTCCATGTCAGCTTCGATCGATCATTCTCAGTGCCCTGCTGCAACTCCTTCTGCCATTCACCGGCGAGCTTCTGTGCTTTACCGCGATTGGTTGTCCCGGCAATTTTCTCGATTCGCTTGTTGGTCAACGGGTCCGTGTATCGCAGGTACAAACCCTTTCGCCCGCGACTCACAACAATGACGTTGATTTCTTCATTCATACGACAACTCAACGATGTAACGAAACAGCCCGTTGACCACAGGTGCAAGCTGCAGTGAACGGGCTGAACGTAATCCGATGAACGGATCAACTGACCAAATAGGAAGTCTCGAACCGCTTGCACCTGTTGAGACCCTGTGAACTTCCGCAGTTCATGGGTAGTAACAGACTGCGAGACCTTTGCAAAAAATAATCTGAGGAATCCTCGGAGCCCCTGAATACACAGCGTTTTTCACGGTCCGGTTTCGCGACAGACCAAGGGTTGTTCGCGTGTCAGTCTTTACTTCTGCTCCGTGACTATCAGCCGAGCGTTCCAGCCCTGACGGAACTGGTCATAGGCGATGATGCGAGCCATGCTCGACGTGTTGGCCTGCACGGTCCCGAGAACCTTGGTCGATGGTGTTTTGCTGTACGGTGCGACGATCTTGGTCACTTGGAACGTGGTCATCTGGTGCACTCCCGCCTGTTGGTTGTTTGCTCTCAACATGCCAGGAGTATCAGCCCGCATCCTGCTTGCAAAAGGCATCTGGAGAACCGACCACGACCGCAAAGGCCCGTATTTTCAACAGTTCGACTCTTGTCTCACCGTGAGACAGAATAGCAGGTGTTCACTGTCATGAGGTGGTGATTTGACTATTGCGACGCTGAACCGTAGAGTGTCCGGACCGTCGCACGTAAGGCATATGCCCCCCCACAACAGGTTAACGAACAATGCTCGATGACTATAAAAAACAACCCTTCACGGTTAGCACTGATGGCGATGCTGGCCCATACCTTATGGTCCCACCAGCGCAAGTCGAAGCCGTTCAATTGGCGTTTTCGAAGCACAAAGTATCACATGCGATCGAATACGATGTTAGCCAGAATGCGGGGACCGGAGTTCTAACTGTGTTCAATTTTGGAAACTCGGCAGACGTCGCACGCATAGAGCGTATCTTACTTGAAGAATGACCTACTCAAGCGGACTGCACACCTTTGACGGCAATTCCGCCTGCTCTGGTGTCAGGCTACCAACTTCTGAATTAGGCGAGACACCGTCTTTGGTGACCATGACGCCGCCCCTTTCTTCGTTCGGATGCCCTTGCGAGTCAGCAACGCTGCGATCTCAGGCAGGCTCATGCCGGATTCTCTCAACAGGTTCATCAATTCGAGTGCCGCTTGTTCCTTTGGATTCTTTACGAGTGCGATCCCATCGGTGGAAAGGTCAAAGCCGAAAGGTATCGTGCCGACTCGCTCGCCTTTGGCCTTCTTGTGAGCCATCGCGGTTGAGGTACGCTCAGACACCTGATCCCTCTCGAATTCAGCCAAGACCGCCATCATCCGGAAAACCATCTTCCCGGCTGCTGAAGTTGTATCCAGCTTTTCGCTGAGAGAAACCAGATCGGCCCCAGCCCGGTCGAGTCGTTCGCTGATGGCAATCGTGTCCTTTGTCGATCGTGCAAGACGGCTCAGGCTGTAGACGATCAGAACGCCACCCGTCCGGCAGACTTCATCCAGAGCAGCCTGCAATTGTGGGCGGTTGTCCGCTCGCTTGCCTGACAGGCCCGCATCAATGAAGACACTGCCAAGCTCAACATCATTGGCCAGACACCATGCCTGAATCTTCGCTTGTTGTGCGTCCATTGAGACGCCCTCGGTTGCTTGTCCCTCGGTCGATACTCGGACGTATCCGATTGCCGCCTTTGTCATCTGCTTGCCTCCAGCAGAGTTCATTCGAACTGTCATTGCCACACTGGAGGTATCAGGCCGGAGGCAGATTGCAGAAAGTATCTGGCGGCAGCTTTGGCAGTGTCAGTTCGGCAGGCGTGACACCATGTCCAAGGGTGTCTGAGGGGTCAAACCTTGTCCAACGGAACGGTCAGACAAGAAAACCGGCCTCCAACCCCGAAACGAACCGTGCGGTAAGTTATGAAATGGGGATCAGGTTGAGTTCCAGCCGGGTACCATCTCGGCCCGACGTGGCTACAATCCTTCCCCAAGGGGTGGCCAACGGAATTAATGCTGCCCGGTCATCCAAAATTCCGACGTCGATAAAGAACTGTCAAGCTGCCCTATGTTCGAACAGACCTTCAAAAACATTGACGACGTTCTTCGCAAGGAAGCCGGATGTGCCAGCGAACTGGACTACACCGAGCAATCGTCGTGGCTGCTATTCCTGAAATACCTTGACGCACTGGAGCGGGATAAAGCCACAGAAGCGGAAATGGAAGGGAAGAAGTACACGCACATCCTCGACAAGCCGTACCGCTGGGATACGTGGGCCGCACCGAAAGGGAAGGACGGCAAGATTGACCACAACGTCGCCATGGTCGGCGATGACTTCACAAAGTTCGTCAACGAAAAGCTGTTCCCGTACCTACACGGCTTCAAGCTTAAAGCTACCGGGCCGAACACCATCGAATACAAGATCGGCGAAATCTTCGGCGAGATCAAAAACCGCATCCAGAGCGGCTACAACCTGAGGGAGATCATCGACCACATCGACGAACTACGCTTCGGATCTCAGGCGGAAAAGCATGAGCTGTCGCATCTGTACGAAGCCAAGATCAAGAACATGGGCAACGCGGGGCGGAACGGCGGCGAGTACTACACGCCTCGACCGCTGATTCGGGCGATGGTCAAAGTGGTGAGCCCAAAGTTGGGCGAAACCATCTGTGACCCGGCTGGCGGTTCGATGGGGTTTCTCTGCGAAGCGTTCGACTACCTGAAGCAGACCAACCCGAAACGCACGACGGCACAGGGTCAGACTCTGCAGGAGAAGACGTTCTTCGGTAAGGAAAAGAAATCGTTGGCGTATGTCATCGGGATCATGAACATGATCCTGCACGGCATCGAAGCACCGAACGTGATGCACACCAACACGCTAGCGGAGAATCTGGCCGACATCCAAGAGAAAGACCGTTTCCACATCGTCCTGGCCAATCCTCCGTTTGGTGGAAAGGAACGCAAAGAGGTCCAGCAGAACTTCCCGATCCGCACAGGTGAAACAGCGTTCCTGTTTCTGCAGCACTTCATCAAGGTGCTGAAAGCAGGCGGACGAGCGGGGATCGTGATCAAGAACACGTTCCTGTCGAACACTGACAACGCATCCGTGGGACTGCGAAAACTACTGCTGGAAAGCTGCAACCTTCACACCGTTCTAGATTGCCCCGGCGGCACGTTCCAGGGGGCCGGAGTGAAAACGGTCGTGCTGTTCTTCGAGAAAGGATCGCCGACGCGAAAAGTCTGGTACTACCAACTCGACCCCGGTCGAAACATGGGCAAGACCAATCCGCTGAACGACGACGATCTGGCCGAGTTCGTGGAATTGCAGAAGACTTTTGTTGACTCGCCGAAAAGCTGGAGCGTGGACGTCAGCGGCATCGACCAAACGACATTCGATCTGTCCGTGAAAAACCCCGAGGGCGGCGAAGAAGTCATCCACCGCAGTCCGCAGGACATCATGGACGAGATCGCGGCACTGGATCTGGAGAGTGCGGAAGTGCTGCAATCGATCCGAGGGCTGCTATGAAGAAGGGATGGCAGACCAAAACCTTGGGTGACCTCTGTGCCTTTGAAAATGGAGACAGAGGCGAAAATTACCCTTCAAGATCCGTGCAAACGACTTCGGGGGTGCCATTCATCAACGCGGGACATCTGGGAGAAAACGGAATCGACTTCGCGGATATGAATTACATTCCGCGCGAGAGATTCGATCTCTTGGGGAATGGGAAGATTCGAAAAGACGACATCCTTTTTTGCCTGCGTGGTTCTCTCGGAAAATTTGCGTGTGTCGGCGACGTCAGTGAAGGTGCGATTGCGTCGTCACTGGTCATCATTCGCCCCAATAAGGAACTACTGAATCCGTTCTTGTGCGCCTACCTGCAAAGCGGCAACTGCGCCGACATGATCCGTGAATTCCGGAACGGTGCGGCCCAGCCAAACCTCGCAGCAGCAAGCTTAAAGAAGTTCGTGATCCCCCTCCCCCCGCTCGCCGAGCAGCAGCGGATCGTCGGCATTCTGGACGAAGCGTTTGAGGGCATCGCCACCGCCAAAGCTAACGCCGAAAAGAACCTCCAAAACGCCCGCGCCCTCTTCGAAAGCGCGTTGAATGCCGCGATACAGGGCGAGCTGATACCGCAGGATTCTCGCGATGACTCTGCTGCCGAGTTGATCTTCCAGATTGAAAAGGCACGGAAGGTTGCGATCACTCAAGGGCGGGCGAAGGCAGAGAAATCTGAACCGCTCGAAAGAAACATGGATGGTGTGATCAAGCTGCCAACAACTTGGAAGTGGGCGCAACTCGAATCCTTGACGGTTGGCATCAGTGATGGCGTCCACAAGAAGCCGCATTACGTTTCCACCGGCGTTCCATTCATCACCGTCAAGAATCTAACAGCAGGTCCAAGTATCTCTTTCGACGATCTGAACTATGTCACACGGAAGGACCACGAGGAGTTCATCAAAAGAACGCACCCAGAGAAGGGCGACATCCTGATTACGAAGGACGGCACAATCGGAGTCGTGCGGCTAATTGACACTGATATCGAGTTTTCAATTTTCGTCTCTGTCGCGCTGATAAAGCCCGTGATGCGGGAGCTAGCTCCATATCTTGTTTATGCACTCCGCGCGTCGTGCGTTCAGAGCCAAATTGTGCCGCAGGGAGCTGCATTGAAGCATCTTTACCTTGTCGATCTTCGACGGCTCGCAATTCCGCTACCGCCGCTGAAGGAACAGAAACGCATCGTGGACGCGCTCGACGCCTTGCGCGAGGAAACCCAACGCCTCGCCACCATCTACGAACGCAAACTCGCCGCACTGGACGATCTGAAAAAGTCGCTGCTGCACCAGGCGTTTTCGGGCAATCTGTAGGAAAGCAAAAACGATGAAAGCGATGACGATCAAACAACCTTGGGTTCATGCCATTCTGCATGAAGGCAAGGACATTGAGAACCGCTCTTGGCAACGAACGTTTCGCGGTTGGATGGCGATTCATGCTTCTGGCCAGCCAAAGCGGGATGCTGTATTCCCCGGCAGGCTTCGCGTTCCCGATCTCGCCTCACTGGACTATTCGGCAATTTGCGGAATCGCCCGTGTTGTCGACATTGTCACAAAAAGCCGTTCGAAATGGTTCTGGCAACCCGATGACGGCTCAATCAATTTTGGTTGGGTGCTCGCGGATGTATCGCCATTGAAGAAGCCGATTCCTTGCAAGGGTGCTCTTGGCCTCTGGGAACTTCCCACGAATGTCTTCAGACAGATCCAGCGTCAATTTCCACAACTGGAACTCGACACATGAACGAAGCCGAAACCAGAGCCGAACACATCGACCCAGCACTCGCTGCGGCAGGCTGGGGCGTCGTTGACGGCAGCCGCATTCGTCGTGAGTATCCAATCACTCTCGGTCGTATCGAAGGCCGAGGACGTCGCGGGAAGGCACTGAAGGCTGACTACGTTCTGGAGTATCGGAACACAAAGCTGGCGACAGTCGAGGCGAAGGCATGGGATGAAGAACTGACGGAAGGCGTCGGGCAGGCGAAGGACTACGCCACGAAGCTGCAACTGCGGTACACATTCGCGACGAATGGCCGAGGCATCTACGGCATCGACATGGAGACCGGCCACGAAGGCGAGGTCTCAGCGTTCCCGTCGCCAGATGAGTTATGGAATAAAACATTCTCCACTGCCAACGTCTGGCGTGACAGATTTGCAGCAGTCCCGTTCGAAGATCGCGGCGGATACTTTCAGGGCCGCTACTATCAGGACATCGCCATCGAACGAGCCCTCGGGGCAATTGCTGACGGGAGAAACCGAGTCCTGCTGACACTGGCGACCGGGACCGGGAAAACTTTCGTAGCGTTTCAGATCGCGTGGAAGCTATTTGAGAGCCGTTGGAACCTTGCAGACTGGCGAGCAGGCAAGGAGCCCAGCCGCAGACCTCGCATTCTGTTCCTGGCGGATCGCAACATTCTGGCCGATCAAGCCTACAACGCATTTTCAGCATTCCCGGAAGATGCACTGGTCCGCATCGAGCCGGACGAGATTAAGAAGAAGGGCCGTGTTCCTAAGAACGGCAGTCTGTTCTTTACGATCTTTCAGACGTTCATGTGCGGACCCGTCAAAGACGGAGAGCCGACGGCATGGTTCGGGGACTATCCTGCGGACTTCTTCGACTTTATCGTCATCGACGAATGTCACCGAGGCGGGGCCAACGACGAAAGTACGTGGCGGAAGATTCTCGAACACTTCTCCCCCGCCGTGCAGCTGGGACTGACCGCCACGCCGAAACGCAAAGACAACGTGGACACCTACGCTTACTTCGGCGAGCCGATGTTCACGTATTCGCTGAAGGAGGGCATCAACGATGGATTCCTCACGCCGTTCCGCGTTAAGCAGATCCAGACGACGATGGATGAGTATGTCTTCACCTCGGATGACATAGTGGTGGAGGGTGACATTGAAGCCGGGAAGAGATACACGGAAGCGGATTTCAATAAGACCATAGAGATCAAAGAACGTGAAGCCAACCGCGTGAAGATCTTCATGGACCAGATCGACCAGCGAGAAAAGACGCTGGTGTTCTGTGCAAATCAGGATCATGCCCTGATGGTCCGCGACCTTATCAACCAGATGAAGACCAGCACAAATCCCAACTACTGCGTGCGGGTCACCGCCAACGACGGGGCGATCGGCGAAAAACACCTGCGGGAATTTCAGGACAACGAAAAAACAATCCCCACGATCCTGACCACATCGCAGAAACTCTCAACGGGAGTGGATGCCCGCAACGTCCGCAATATCGTCCTGATGCGGCCAATCAATTCGATGATTGAATTCAAACAGATCATCGGTCGAGGCACGCGACTCTACGACGGCAAAGACTATTTCACCATCTATGATTTTGTAAAAGCCCACCTCCACTTCAGCGATCCGGAGTGGGACGGCGAACCCCAAAACCCCGAAGCCTGCCCGTCCTGCGGCCAACGTCCATGCGTCTGCGAACGTCCTGAACCTGAACCCTGCCCTGAGTGCGGCCAACTCCCCTGCGAGTGCGCTAAAGAACCGTGCGACGTCTGCGGCCAGTTAAAGTGCGTTTGTGAGAAGAAGCGAAAAGCCAAGGTCAAACTCGCCGACGGAAAGGCCCGTAACATCCAGCATATGATGATGACAAGCTTTTGGCACCCGGACGGCACGCCTATGTCGTCGCAGCAGTTCATGGAAATGCTGTTCGGAAAACTCCCGGAGTTCTTCAAGAACGAGGCTGAATTGCGGGAAATCTGGAGTGCCCCGGATACACGTTCACGGTTGTTGGAATCGTTGTCTACGGAAGGTTTTGGGGCGGATCAACTTTCAGAGATGCAACGCATCATCGACGCAGAAAACAGTGATCTGTTCGACGTGCTGGCCCATGTCGCCTATGCCTTGCCAACCGTCACCCGAGCGGACAGAGCCGCCACAGCACGCGTACAAATCCATTCGACATTCAACGAGAAGCAACAAGCGTTCTTAGACTTCGTGCTGGCTCATTATGTCTCTGAGGGCGTCTCCGAACTGGACCAGAAGAAACTCTCACCGCTGCTAAGATTGCGTTACAACGATTCAATTCCGGATGCCGTCGCTGACCTCGGCAAGCCAGATGAAATCGGCCGAGTGTTTGCCGGGTTCCAGAAATTTCTGTACCAAGGCGGGGCGTGACATCTGTTTGTTTTCGTGGCACTTCCGTTCTGTCTCACGGTGAGACAAAGAATGAATGTTCAGTAGTCAGCAGACGCCGGGGGGACCCTGACCGCCGTTCGATGCCTATGATGAGCCATGAACATGAACAGAGTCATCAGGCGATGATTGTATAAACCGACGCCCAACGAAAAAACCACTGTCGGGCCTGACTTCATGAAGAAGGTCGGGCGAGACAGTGGTGGTCAAAACGGAATGCTGAAAACGCTACCGTGGAATTCAGAATAGCACGGGTTCGTCATCCTCAGGGACAAAACGGCCAAAACTACCATTAGGTTGAGTATTGTCCTTTTTGTCCCTTATTTCAGTGATCTTGTCCCTGAGAACTTGGGGGTTCACTTCAAACCGTTCCGAGGGACGCCCTAATTCAGATTTCTTCGTGAGGTCCAACGGACGGATATACCCGTGTACGATTAGCATCTCGAAGGTTGCAGTAAACTCACTGGTTTTTCTGCTGCGATCTGCCCTGCAACAATCCCGCCTTGAGATGATAGGTTCATCTCTTCGTCGGATCTCCCGGATGATCCTCCTTGCAGAACTCAGCTCAGCGTCAATCTGCATTTGACGAAACACGTCAATCGTGTGGCTCTCGATAACACGAGCAAGTCGTATGGCTGTTTCCATCGTCGTACTAGACAGTGGCACCGCTTCAGGTTCGTGATCCTGTGTCACGCAGTTCGCGACGTGGAGGTTGGCCGCAATCCTCGCGATGGCTGCTGGAAACTTCCCGGCCCATCCCAGAACACCATAAAGTCGTTTGCCGGGTCGCATATCAGCCTCGACCCGAAGTTCTTCCGACTTCCAGACGGACAATGCCTCCTTGTGCAACTTGATCAGCCGAGGTTTAGGCCGTTGCTGATCATCGTGCAAAATATCCCGAGTCAGCAACTTCCAAAGTTGTCTGGCGTACTCAGTTTCAACCTCCTTGGGCACAGGAACCCGAACGCATGACCGAGACCCTATAGGAGACGGAGGCATCACAAACAAGAACCGCTGAAGCATGCCACGCCCCGTCATTATTCTTTGCTCACCTGCATTCTCGATTGCATCTGGTTGGGCCATTACAGCTATGGTCATTAGTGGTGCCGAGATGCTCAGAGACGAAGATGATTTGCGGTTTTCTTTATGGAAGTCACCGTCATGTGACTTGAGATAAATGCCCAGATTGGGCGTCTTGCTATAGCGACCGAGTATCATATCGAAGACTTCAGGTTCCGCTGAGCTAAGCGTCAGCCTTTCATCATTCTCGGATAGCAAACGACAAATTGCTTCTGGGGTTGCATCGTCTGCAATAAGTTGAGGAACACTTGGTACGATAGGCAGATGGCCTTCAATCTCGTCGATCTCCCGCTGATGCTCCTTAACTGCTTCTGGATCCCGTTCTCTCGACGCCTTTGCTCGCAGAATTTCGATTCGCTTCTGAGCTGTATCATATTCGCTCTTTGCAGTTCGTATGCTCGAAGCCTTTTGCTCTCTTAGGCGACTCTCGAAATCGTAGATGGGGGACATCAGAAGCTTGATGACTCCCGATTTTCTATTTCCGGGTTCCATGATGGGAACCAGGTAGAGATTCAATGGTTGTGTGTAGCCGGGTTCAATTTGAACATCATACTTCCGTTGATTCGCGGTCGCCAAAGCCCCGAGAACCACCATCACGGCCATTTCCAGTGGCGTTTCTGTCGCCAGAGCCGTGGCTTTCGCCATCGCTGCGTACCATCCCGAAAGGAGATCTCCGGGAATGCGTTCTATCTCGGGGTCTTCGAGACTGATAAGCTCTGGCCAATCGGCGTGGAGTCCATCGGAATTAGGGACAGAAAGGACAGAAGTCGATCTGTCATTTGAACAAGTGTTGCTGTACATTGGGGGTGCCTTAAGAAGTTTAGCGACAGTTTGATCCTGCCGCCGTGAACACAAAAGAAGCCCGCCGGTGTGCAACCACCGTGCGGGTTTTGCATTTGCTGCAAAACCGAAAAGGGCGACTCTGCAACAATTGCTTGATAAAGGGGCTTGTGTGCCAAGCTGATTCGTGATCAATCCTTGGCGGATTCGTCACCCAAGTGCCCGAGGAAATCGCTGAAGTCCCGACCCCGGACAAAGCAGCGTCCCGAGACTCGGACGACGCGTAGTCCTTGCTGGCGTGCCTGCCGCAATGCGTGACGCCCCCAACCGGTTGCTTTCATGAAGATTGTCAGGGGATAGGTTTTCCCATTGTCGATTGGCTGCAGTGAGTCAGCCTCTGCTCTTGTCATTGGTTGATCCTTTCGTGATCTACAAACGGACACCGAAAGACCGTCTAATCAGTGTTCGCATACTGAAGCAGGTTTTTTCGGTGGCCGAGTGAACCGAAAACGCTGACGGAACACGAAAAGAGCCCGATTCCTCGGGGGAAACGGGCTCAAAGAAATTTGGATTCGTTCGAAGCTTTTCGGTTTTGATGTTACCGAATAAGCCCTTTTATTCATCGTCATCATCTGAATACATCGAGTGACTACTCCCTGTCCGGCCTAAAGATTCCTCGTGAAGGCCGCGTTCCGCTTGCGCCTCGGCACGCAAAAGCTGCAAAGACCGCCAAGCTGTGGTGTCATGGACCGTTGATACGGATGGCTTGGCACCGTTTCTTTTCGGGGCCAGAAAATCACGCCAATCTTCAATTGTCATTGACAGAAGCTTCTCTCCCCTACTTTGCTTCTGTAAAGCTGCGATATGAGCAAGCATGAGTGTATTCACGGGGATCTGCTTAGCTTTGCCTGGTTTGGGTAGCAAGGCGAGAGCTTCAATTCGGATCCAATCTTCCAACTGCTGGCCGGTCGGAAGCGGCTCGTGCCAACTGACCCAAAGACTAAGCGTCGTCAGGATCTCTTGGTATAGTGGCTTCAATTGTCCTGGGGCCATCTCACGGTAGAGATCGACCTCTGAACGATCTTCCGCAAAAGGCTGAACCAGATAGTAGATGTCACGAAGAAGGCTCTCGGTTTCTTCCAAGGCAGCGAAATGGGCGGAAGTCCAGACGGTGCCGATGTTCAGCCCAAATTGAAAAGCCGGTGTACCCTTATTGGAAGCGGCTTCAAGGATTGCTGATTCATGGCGTCGAATCACCGGACCATGCGTGACAACTTCGAGCCGGAGATTCTCCAACAGCAGGCAAATCGGCGTGACATCACCGTCGGGCCGGTCTGGGAACCGCGTATACAAACGGTTGATAGCATGAAACCATTTCCCGGCACTTTCAGACGCATTACGAAAAGCCGTCTCATCTGGTTCGCCCAAGAATTCCATGACTCCAACCTTCCAATTCAGGCGATCCAATTAACGCAAACAGGGAAGGCAGTGAGGTTGTCGCTTTGTCGATTGGCTCACTATCCCCGAATGATTTCGCGTCTGGTCACCTGAAAGGTCACCTCAGACCCCAATTCTCACTCGCCGTTCTGGCGGAATGATACTTTCAGCCACTGCGAATTTACAGCACATTTACACTGCCTGAACACTGCTTGAACTAACCTTCTCGACTTAAAATCCCGGGTCCCGTAAAGGGACGTACGGGTTCGATTCCCGTCCTGGCTAATAAAATGACTGATCGTGGGATAAGGTGCAGCATTTTTCAGTCGGCATAAATTGAGGCCGCTTGTTCGCGGGATCGGTCATTCCGATCATTACCGCAACGTCAATCATGGTCGCGTAGAGAATAACTCGAGGCTCTATCAAAAGCTCGCACTCGCGGCTTGAGTTTCATCGGAATTGAACGACGCCCTTGGCGTGTTTGCAGGAGTGCGGTCAATTCGATCGTCGCGTTGTCCAACGGAGACTGAATGCTCAGAGATCCCTCGAAGCCCGCACTCGACAGCCACGCGTTGATGCGCTGGGCATCCGGATGCTGTGCCTCGAGCCCGATCAGAGAAACATCCGACTCCGGAAGCCGCGACGCGGGATGTGTTTCGCCCTTCCATTGGATGACAGAGGGTGCGATACCATCACAAACAAAGCGCCCGTCGGCGGGAATCGTGATCTGCCATTCGAGCGTTCCTCGACTCATTTCTTCGATACAGCCCGTGTCCAGTGAACGCAGCCGGGCGACGCTTTCAATTTCATTCGTCCGCATCACCCACCCTGCAAGGCGAGGCGGGCTGTTGAGAGATAACGAATCGAGTTCAAACCACCGAGGTCTTTGTGGTGGAGCCGCATCGGGATCGATCGCTATCACTTCCAGATAACACTTATCGCCAAGTCTCAGCAGTGCATTGTGGGTTCCCATTCGTGGATGCTGGCCCCCCGGCTGCATTTTGCATCGTAACACCTCTTCGACATATTCAACGCCCACAGCCAAACTCGATGATGTAACGACCAGATGATCTATCACGCTGTTTGGCATGTCCGTTGAATCCTCAGGAAGACCACATCGAAGAATTTATCGCAGCGAAAAACCAGTCTTCAGCAGCTTCTCGATCAGCCGCAGTTCGTTCTCGACGATTGCTCGGTTTTGCGGCGAAGTCTGCCAATTGCTGGCCGTTACTCCTTCTGTCGCCGCGTGGCAATAGAGAGTCACCTTGTTTGGAACATAACGTTTCATCACAATGAACATTCTCAGCAAGTGCCACGCTGAAGAGACCAAAAAAGCCGTCTTCACAGACTGAAAACCGCCGTCTGATTTCAGCAGGCGACCACATTCTTTGGCACTTCCGATCGGATCGTGTCCAGCGTCTTCAGTGACAATGGATGTCTCAGGAACTCCGGCCTTCACGGCGATCTCCTTCATCCGTTCGGCTTCAGATTTCTGCTGCGGATCCTTGTCTCGACCATCGCCACAGACAATCAATTTCGGAACCATTCCGACCTTAAACAAAGCCACCCCGGCGGCAATCCGCTGACGCAGATGTTCGGGGTCCGGTGATCCCATCACGATAGCAAGGTCACCTCGCGCGGCAGCGTCATGGCGGAAAACATCTTTGGGCAGCAGCGAGTTCTTAATTGCAGACTCCACGGGAAAAGACGCACTCGAACGTGAACCAGCCGGAAACTGTCATGGCTCAAGGAAATGCCGAAGTGATTATTGATTCCGCCGCCGCATTCTACAGGGCCGCGCGAAGCGACATCAAGTACATCGTAATATGGCGAACAGCAGGTATGGCGACAAATCGCAGCGTTCGACTTTGGCTTGCCGTTAAACAGACATTCAGTTTGAAAGATAACTTCATCAAGTTCCTCAAATCTTTGATGTGAATCGGAGAACCTCTTGCGACGCTGTGATGTCCAACGACCTGATTCATCGATGTTGCTTTCCAGCAGCATTCAGGTCACCGTGAGATTGTCACTCAAATGATGCTCGGGTTTGCTCCTGAATGTTCTGTTTATGGTTTCTGACTGGCAGCATCGACGATGGTAAGCTCAGCGGTAGAGCACCAGATTCATAATCTGGCAGTCACAGGTTCGAATCCTGTACCATCTCCAAACGAGTTGGCTAGAAACCAACACCGACCCTTTCCGTCGGAGGCGTTGCCTACGCCCAAGGTAACCAGAGGAAGACAGTCATCTCATCGATCGGCCGAAACGTTCGCAATCCGGAACCACGTTGTGGATTCCAGATTGGCGTTGCTTCGGCAGCGTGGAAGTTCGCTCTGCAGTGCGCAGATACCGCGTTCAACGTTCAGAAGTCGACACTGTCATCAGTGATTAGCACACAGCGATGTAGCCCCCAGTGGTTCATCGCTGCCAACTTATGCACGAGTCAGTGGACACTGCTGAACCTCGTCCACTCACACGCACTCCGTGATTCTCTACGTGATCTGCGGATGCACTGTCTTCCAATGGTGTTTTTTTGTTGTTTCGTGTCTATAGAGATACGACCGAAGATCTTCGCAAATCAGAGGCGAAGTCAATGAGTACCGAGTACTCAGCTCGGGGAGGAAACTATGTTCTTTATCAAGCGTGTTAAAATTCGGACCTGGGAAATCGGGCTGCTGTTTCGCGACGGTGAATTCAAGGGGCTCGTTGAACCGGGCACGCACAGCTACTTCGATTGGCTCGGGAAAATTCGAGTCGACATCGTGTCACAACGGGAACCCTGGCTGACTCATGAAAAGCTGGACTTGATCGTGAAGTCCGGCGTTCTGACAGGCCGTGCTGTCGTACTGGACCTAAAGGACCACGAACGGGCATTGGTGTGGATTGAAAACCGATTCAGCCATGTCCTGCCTTCAGGGCTCTACGCCTACTGGACAGGCCAGAAGAATGTCCGCGTTGAAATCGTAGATGCTCGGAATGTCCGATTTGAACATCAGGAACTCAAGGTGATTGCTCGTTCGACCATGGCAAAGCGAGTGCTTGATGTCTGCTCGGTTGAACGAGATCGTGTGGGCGTGCTTTTTATTGACGGCCGATACATTGATACCCTGACCTCGGGCCTGTACGCGTTCTGGAAGGGACAGTCAGATTCCCGCGTCGTTGAGATCGATCTGCGTGAAACGATGGTTGATGTTGGCGGACAGGACATCATAACGTCCGATAAGGTGACTCTGCGTCTGAATGCGGTTGTCACCTACCGGATCGTTGATGCTCGCAAGGCTGTCAGCCAGACCGATGACGTCCGTCAGGCACTCTACCGAGAAACGCAACTGGTTCTGCGAGCCGTTATTGGAACTCGAGAACTGGATACTTTTCTTTCCGACAAGGATGTGGTTGCGAAAGACATTGAAACGAATGTCGCGCGACGTGCGGCAGAACTGGGTCTGGCCATTGCATCAGTCGGGATTCGAGACATCATTCTTCCTGGCGACATGAAGGACCTGATGAATCGAGTCACAGAAGCTCGCAAGGCTGCCGAAGCCAATCTGATCTCGCGGCGTGAAGAAACGGCAGCCATGCGGTCACAGGCCAATACGGCTAAGTTGCTGGCCGATAATCCGGTACTGATGCGGCTGCGAGAACTGGAAGTTCTGGAAAAGATCGCAGCTGCTGGAAAACTGAACGTCTTCCTCGGCGAGAAGGGTTTGACGGATAAAGTTGTGAATCTGCTTTAGTCGTCTCAACTATCAACCTGACACACATGGTGCAATCCTTCGCACCATGTGTGTTTTTGCGCGCGGCTGAGAACGAATGCTCCCGTGTTATCCTGAGCGGCGCAAGGTGCACTGAGGCATCTCATGTCGCGGGGCCGACGGTGACAAGATACTTCGCCAAGCCCACGAATCAGCTAATGGTATCGGGCGGAATCGGGAAAGCCCCCAACGAGTTTCTCGACCTGAATCGCCATCGTATGAGCATCATTCAGCTGTAGAACCAACTCGTGAGACGCTTCTTTTTTTGCTGCTAGCGCGGCACGATCACTGGTGATCAAAGCAGAGCCAATCTCTGATTCCAATGACAATAACTCCAGAGGCTGGCCAACAACACGAACTATCGCTGTATGCCTGATTCTAAAACGACTCTCGTCAACGACTGTCGCCACCCCACTGAGGAGCAAGCGGCCGTCTTTTTTGAATGAGGCTGAAATCTCTGGCGACTTGATCAACTCAACATACCTGCGTGCATTATCTCCATCTAATCGGATCGTCACATGCACTTCGTCCGCGACAACTTTGCCGGGTTGTTCGGAGAACTGTTCCACCGAAATCAGACTCGTCAAAAGGCACAGAATCGCAGGTCCAGCGAACATGCTCGACTCCATTCGAAAGTGTTCCGGGGAAATAGCAGATTTCTGTCGTGCAAATTCTCGGCACAGGAAACACTTGCTCGAAACACAGCTGATAACAGACGTCAGTTGCACCTCGTGATTGCCAAACGATCTGATTCTGCCACCCGCCAGATTGGGGATGCAATGATTGGCATACTCTTCGATCGACTTACCACTGAGCTTCCATAAGGTCGACGATGCGAGCAGCCAGCCGCGTTGCGGATTCCTGCTGAGCTGTTGCGAGAGACTGTCCGACTTCCGGAGCGAAGCTAACGTTGCTGGAGTGCTGAGTCAGCTCGGGTCCGAGCGGAAACGTCTGCTGCTGCAAAATCTGTCCGCTGCGTCGGTCGATCCAGCTTACTTCAGCTCCAACCATCAATTGCACTTCACGGGGATCATCGTTTCGGTTTTCGACCAGTGGATTTTTGCGAATCTCAATGATCTTTCCTCGCAGAATCGTGTCGGCGGTTTCGGCTTCATCCAGCCGATAGCCGCTGCGCGTTCGAACTTCTTTCTGCACGGCTTCGGTCAGCAGATAGTCCAGATTTCGGCGAAACGAATCGGACTTGAAAACGGCCACATGCACCGTCCGAACTCCCGGAACCATAGGCGTACCGAGCGTGTAACCGCAGCCGGAGATGGCAGCGAAACTCAGCAGGAGCGACAGGTAAGGGAGTAGTCTCTGCATGATAGAACGAACTGTGCGAACGTTATCCTTCATCCAGACTTCGCGAGTTGCTGACAGACTTCACTGGTGAGCCCTCATCCACAGCTTGCGGTCGCGACGGTTCCGTTAGCGGCAGTGACTCAAGGAACTCAGAGACTTCAGGCAGTCCCTGCATTTCCTTGCGATCTATCGTTCGCAGAATGGCTCGAGCGTCTTTCGCGAAGGATGTATCGGGATACTCTGAAACTACCTGAATACAGGCAATTGCGACAGCTCGCGGCCGACGTTTCTTCTGGTAGTACTCAACCTTGCTCCAGGCTCGCTGAGCTTCCAGCAGGTAGAGCTGATCAAGATCTTTGCGAAGCTGCTGACGCGAGTGCGATGCGGGGAACAACTGCAGAGACTGCTCTTTCAGTTTTCGTGCCCCTGTCAATTCTCGCCCTTCGTAGTAGGGCCCCTGGTAGCTCATTTGCTTAACATGAGCACCCAGGAGGAAGGCTTCTTCTAAGTGAGGACTGTCGGGATATTCTTCCCGGAGAATTTCGAAGTAACGGTCAGCTTCGACGTAGTTGTCATGCCGCTGATAGTAAGTTGCAGTCAGCATCAGCGAATCGTCAGCCAGAGGTCCCGTTGGATCGTTCATCCAGATCGATTTCAGGCACTCCAATGCTCGGCCCTGCGTATCAAACATCGGGCGAGAGCGATCGTGGAAGTTCGGAAGCACGCGAACTCGAAGCGTTGGATCCAGCGGAGGCTTTGCAGGCTTCTCGTCTTCGATAACCTTTTCACCACTGACCTGACGGATTTCATTTTTGGCGACGGGTTCAGCGACTTCGAGCCAAATGCGAGCGATGCGATAAAGCTTGCGAGTTGCGGGTTCGACGTAGCGAGTCGACGGATAATCTTCGAACAACTGATCGTAACCGTCCTGAGCTTTTGAGAACTGGCTCTGAGCATAGTAAGACTCGGCCACATAGAACTGAGCTTCTTCACCCAGCGACGATTCTTTGAACTTCTTGGCCGTCTTCTTGCCAACCTTGATCGCCTTTTCGTAATCGCCTTTCTCAAATGCATCTCGACATTGGCGAGCTTCCCGGCGCTCAGCTTCGGTATAGCGGCGTCCCATTTCCAGTGGCGATTCTTCGCCATACAGGGAACGTTCCAGCGGTCCACGAATGCCACCAATACTCGCCATTTTTCCGAAGAAACCAGGCTCATCATCTTCCGACATCGACGCACATCCACCGACGGCGGAAATCAGAAGAACCACCACAAGATTCAGCAGACCAGCGCGACATGGCGCAGGAGTAACGCACGCGGCGACTCGGTCTTGCGACCGCTGTCGTCGAGCCGATTCCATTCGGCTGTTGCGCATCCTGCGAAGCAACATGAGAGATCCAGTCAGAATTGAATGTATCGAAGTGTTGAGGGTCTTCGCCCCATGGCCTGGGTGATCGCGGAAACGGCAAGTTTCTGACATTCTTCCGCTTGTTGTCGGCTGAGTTTTACGCGGCTGATCAGTTCTGAAGACCCCTGAGTCATACGACGCAGAACTTCAATGGAACCTGCCGAGATCGACGCACCGGAATATTCTTCACGACGGCAGGCCTGACAGAGCAATCCACCCTGACTGACCCAATGTGCGTAACCACCGTTTTGATCGACGGATTCGCCGCAGACAGAACATTCAAACAGATTTGGAAGGAGACCGATGAGCTGAAGAAGGGAAATCTGGAAGTGAATAATGATGGAAGGGAATTGAGAATCGACTGCTGACAGAGAATTCAGAGTCGCAACTGAAAGGTCAAAAACTTCAGGAGCAGGGTCGAAATCTTCGGTGAGCCCGTTCAGTAATTCTGCGACGTAGTATCCGCCGTAAACACTGTTGAGGCTGCCAGGAGTTCCCGAATTTTGCGGGGTGAAACGCTGCGTTAACCGCGCTTCCGTCAGCAAATTCAGGGTTCCTGAAGATTTCCGGATGAAGACTACGCGACACGTCGAGAGCAGGTCAAGAGCAGCATCGAACGGGCCCTTCAACCGCTTCGCTCCTTTCGCCAGTGCCGCGAACTTCCCGAATTCTCTGCTGAAGAACGTGACCACTCGGCTGGATTCGCTGAAGTCCGCCTGCCGGATGACCAGAGCATCAGCTTTTTCAAGCGACACAAGTGGCTCCCCTGCGCGGTGTTGATTGAGACACTTTCATCAGCCGCCGCCCACGAGGGTTACAACTTCGATCTGATCGCCATCCAGCAATGAACATGCGGCATGCTGCTCGCGGGGCACAACCGACCGATTGCGTTCTACCGCGCAGTAGCGATTTTCAATCTTCAGGTCTACCAAGAGATCTGCGATTGACCAGGAATCCGGAATCTCCCGGGGCTCCCCATTTAGCTGAATTCTCATGCTCGTGGATCGCTATCAATAACAAGTGGACTAAATCCGCCTCAAAGCTTCTGAGTTTTCCCAGAATCGTTCGACTTATGCGACTCGGCGAAGAGGAATTGTGACCGGCAGAAGGACCTCGTGCAGCAATTCGGCAGTTCGAGCTGTGGCTCCCTGTTGTTGCAGGACTGCTTTTTGAGCATTCCGGCCAAGCTGTTGTCGACGAGCGGGATCGCTCAGCAGTTCATCAACAGTGCTCGTCAGTTGGTGCGACGACTGCAGTTGAACACATCCGTCAGCTTCTCGGAAACGTTCGACGATATCGCGGAAGTTCCATGTATTCGGGCCAAACAGGACACCAGCTCCATACGCTGCCGGCTCCATCATGTTCTGACCTCCTCGATTTCCAAAACTGCCGCCTACAAATGCTACGTCGGCCAAGCCCCAGCAGGCGCTCAGTTCTCCAATCGTGTCCAGCAGAATGATGGGTTTGTTATCCGTTTCCGCGTACTGTTGCGACGAATCCTGAACCGACGAACGTCGCAGCAGTGGGAGGTTGCGCGACGTCACCAGTGAGGCAACTTCGTCGAATCGCTCGCGATGTCGAGGAACCAGAATCAAACGAAGCTGCGAGTGCTGTCCCCGCAGTTGTAGCCATGTTTCCAGAGCAAGCTGTTCTTCGGGCTCCTGCGTACTGCCGGCCACAAAAACAGTTTCGCCGGACTTAAGTCCAAAGATACGTCGCAGGTTTTCAGTCTTTGAATTCGTGCGAGAAGTTTCAACGCCGTCAAACTTTATGGAACCAGTCACAACGGTGCGCTGCTCCGAGGCTCCCAACGATATCAGGCGATCTGCATACGTCTGCGATTGAGCAGCAACGAGTGCCAGCCTTGTGAACAGGGGCTTCAGCAGAAGACGAATGCGGCAGTAACCGCGATGACTGCGTTCACTCATTCTGGCGTTAACAATTGATACCGGCACATCCAGACGATGGCATTCCGCAAGGAAATTGGGCCACAGTTCCAGTTCCATCAGGACAACCTGAGCCGGTCGAATTCGGCGAATGGCCTGACTGACAGCCCAGGAAAAATCCAGCGGAAACCACGTCTTCTGGCAATCCGCAAAACGCTTTTGCACCAGCTCCCAACCCGTGTCGGTGGAGGTTGAAACAACGATCTGAAACTCTTCTCGAGTGCGTCGTCGGAACTCGTCGACAACTTTCTGCAGTTGAATGACTTCACCAACACTGACAGCATGAAACCAAACCACCGGCCGACCGTCAGCGCGGAAATCAACTCGGCCCAGCAGTTTCTCTGCCAGCCCCTGACGATAACGTCCGTGCCGAAACATCCGCCAGGTGATAACAGGCGAGATGCTGACAAGCAGCAGCATGTAGACGGCGTTCAGAAGCCATCGCATGGAGGAAATCCTTTTCCAGACCCAGATTTAGGTTGGACATTTCTGTCCGACGGGCCAGGAAGAGGTGTCAGGAACCAATAGTGCGAAGTGCCTTGTGAGCCATTCGGCCAGTTGTTCCTGATCTCTTCTCGTGGCGAAGCACTATTTACCGCAGCACTTTTTGAACTTCTTGCCGCTGCCACAGGGACAGTCATCGTTTCGGCCAACGCGAGGACCTGCGTTAATGATTGGCTTGATTGCTTTCCCTTCCTCGCCCGGCTCTGGCGAATTCGTCTGCAACTGATCCAATTGATCATCCGGAGGAGCCACATCGTGTTCTGTGGCGGTAATCTTCCACAGGGATCGCACGAAGTTCGGGCTTTCGTTCTCGATACGGAACAGAGTCTGAGTCACCTGTTCTGCAATACGATCCCACATCGCCAGAAACGCTCGTCGACCTTCGCGTTTGTATTCTGTGCGAGGATCCTTCTGAGCATAGCCGACAAAGCCAATCCCCTGCTTCAGGTGCCCCATGAAGTAGAGATGATCTTTCCATGCAGTGTCCAGGAATTCCAGAAGTACCGAGCGTTCCGTCTGACGCATTTCCGGACGGAAGAGTTGCTCGATGCCCTGCAGGAGTTCCGTGCGAAGCTGACCAGCAGTCATCTTCAGCAGGCGTGAAGAGTCCAGTTCCAGATCCAGTTCGTTTTCGATCCATGTGACGAGGTCGTTGACCTGCGTCTCGGACACTCGCATGGACGCTTCAGCAGGTGATCCCAGAATTGCATCGAGCCGTTGGTCAACCTTTTCACGTTCCGGTCGACGACCCAGGAATTGCTTGCTGGTTGTGACCAGTGAATCATAGATCTGAGCGGTCTGCAGATCAGCAAACTGTTCCGGATTGTAGTCTGCTCGGAAGCGAGTATTCGCCCACCGTGCCAGCTTCTCGCGATTGAAGCGTTCGTTCTGCTTGCCGTCGCCTTCGAGGAACTGGTGCATTCCGACCGAGATTGGAAACGTCGTTTCCTTCTCATCGTAGCGGCTGCGGACCTTGTCTTTGAGGAGCGTGGCAATTTGCTTCTCTTCAAGCCCTGTCAGTTCTTCTGACTTCAGTCCTAACAGGAAGTTGAAGTTGGCCCAGCCACACAGTGACTTCTGAACAAACTGATCATCCAGCAGGTTGTCCAGTTCCTTCAGATCCCAGCGAGACATACCCTCTTTGGCCTGAGCCAACAGGAAGACTGCCAGATCATCTCGGTCATGTTTCCGAAGATCTTTATCCTGCAGTGAAAGTCCGAAGGTTCGATTGGCCCATTTCGCCAACGCAAGCCAGTTCCAGTCGAGTTTGCTCTCGGCATCTTCCGGCAGATTCACATCGATCTGCTCATAAATCTGCGACTCACCCTGGCGTTCGCCTTCTTCGCGAAGATGCAACTCCAGTTCTTCGCGATTCATGTCGCGAATGTCGGAAGATTCAAGTTCCAGTTGCAGATTCTGAGTCACCCAGGCCGTGATGGTTTCCCAGCGATAGTCACGGGCCAGGAAATGTTTCGTCCAGCGATCGATTTCATCATTCATCATGGCCAGTAACAGGCTGCGACAATCCACACCGTCCAGAATCTGCTGGCGATAGGAATAAGTTCGCTTACGCTGTTCGTCCATGACCTCGTCATACTCGAGCAGATTCTTACGCTGATCGAAGTGCTGCTCTTCACGCTTCTTCTGAGCACCTTCGATGCGGCGAGTGACCATCGAGCTGATAATTGGTTCGCCTTCTTTGAGGCCGGCCCACTGCATAATACGTTTCACGGCATCACCCGCGAACAGACGCATCAGCTTATCATCCAGAGAGATAAAGAAGCGACTGGAACCCGGGTCACCCTGACGTCCTGCACGACCTCGCAACTGCAGGTCAATTCGGCGTGAGTCGTGGCGTTCCGTCCCGACGACATGCAGACCACCAAGTTCCTGAACAACTTTGGACTCTGCAATCATGCCTTCGCGTTCGGCGATCATGCGAGTCAAAGCGTCCCACTCAGACTTGGGTACTTCGAGGCGCGAACTGTAACGCGTTCTCAGGTCTTCCCACGCCAGGTGTTCGGGGTTACCGCCGAGGATAATGTCGGTTCCGCGGCCCGCCATGTTTGTTGCAATCGTTACCGCAGCTTTTCGACCAGCCTGAGCTACGATTTCGGCTTCACGCTCGTGGAACTTTGCATTCAGAACGTTGTGACGGATTCCCTTGCGAACCAGTCGATTGCTGAGCATTTCTGACAACTCAATCGACGTTGTTCCCACCAGAATTGGTCGGCCGGTTTCATGGACTTCCGCAATCTCCTGAATGACCGCATCCCACTTTTCTTTTTCAGTTCCGTAGATGTTGTCGGGAAAGTTAATGCGCTGCATCGGACGGTTGGTCGGAATCGCCACAACATCGAGGTTGTAGATCTTGAGGAATTCTTCTGACTCCGTCATCGCGGTACCGGTCATCCCGGCCAGCTTCTTGTAAAGCTTGAAGTAGTTCTGCAGCGTAATCGTGGCAAACGTCTGCGACTCTTCTTTGATCTTCACGCCTTCTTTGGCTTCAACGGCCTGATGCAGTCCATCGCTCCACTGACGGCCTTCCATCTTTCGGCCTGTGTTTTCGTCGACGATGACGACTTCACCTTTCTCCACGACATAGCTGACGTCACGCTTGTAGAGATGATGCGCCTTCAGAGCGTTGTCGAGCAGATGCGGCCATTCCATATTGCCGGCAGTGTAGAAACTCTCAACACCAGCCAACTGTTCGGCTCGCCGCACGCCTTCTTCGGTCAGATGGCAAGTATGCTCTTTTTCTTTGACTTCAAAGTCGGTGTCTTTGCGAAGCTGTCGCGCGATCGCGTCGGCTTTGGGATACTTTTCGAGGTTATCATGAGCCGGACCGGAAATGATCAGCGGCGTTCGTGCTTCGTCGATCAGAATGTTGTCGATTTCGTCAACGACGGCATAATCGAGAGGCCCCTGAACCTGCTGATCCTTCGTCGGCTTCATGTTATCGCGAAGATAGTCGAAGCCAAACTGATTGCTCGTTCCGTAAGTGATGTCACAGGCGTAGTGAATCTGTCGCTCGGCAGAGCTCATGTTGGACTGAATCGCGCCGACGGTGAGGCCGAGATTCAAGTGGATCGGCCCCATCCATTCCATATCGCGCTGGGCCAGATAATCATTCACCGTCACGACATGCACTTTGCCGGACAGCGCGTTGAGGAACGCGGGCAGTGATGATACCAGAGTCTTGCCTTCTCCGGTGACCATTTCTGAAATCATGCCGTTGTGCAGAATGTATCCGCCGATCATCTGCACTTCGTAATGGCGCATCTTCAGAAATCGACGTCCCGATTCACGCACTGCAGCGAATGCTTCCGGCAGCAGGTCGTCGAGCGTTTCGCCATTCAGCAGACGCGCGCGAAACTTTGCGGCGGTTTGCTTAAGATCTTCGTCGGTCTTCTTCTGCCACTCCGGCTCCAGAGAGTTAATCCGGTCAAGCAGAGATCCCGGAATGATGACCGTCTTGCCATCACGATCGCGAGAAAACCCCAGCTTCCGCATGCGGCGTTCGTTGGACGAGCCGAAAAGGGCCGTGATTCCACGCTCAATTTTGTTGCCGGTGGCGCTAAAGAAGTCGCCGACTTTTTCGAGAAACTCCATGTCTCGTGATCGTCCTGAGAAACTAGTTAGGTGGAATCAGTGGTCCGACAAACCGGCGAATGCTCTGCCACAAAGGCAGAAGATTCCCGTGGGACCGGAAAGTAGGCAGTTTTGTCGTAAGTCAAAGGCTGCCAAGTCTATTGGATCTGCCGAACAGCGGTCAATCCCGCTGATCTACGCAGAAATTACGGGGGATTGGCGATCGAGTCGGCAGGGAACAGGCAATCTGCGAGGAAAAGGCAACTGTTGTACCGTCGGGGGAGTTTTAGAAGCAGCCGGTTGATTTTTCGCAACGTCTGAGCCCTGCAGACAACCCAGATTTGAGGCACTTTCGGCAAAAACTGCCAGTCAGAAAAGAATCTGATTCAACGGCTGAACGCGTTGTAAACCGGCCCAATCGCTCATTTGCGACGTCTGAGTTCCCCTAAGACAGCGTTGGGGACCATTCACTGGCACAGATCCTGCATTTCTCAGGAAATTGCTGATGAGGTCTCGGAGATTCCTGCTTCGAACCGTCGCCGTGTCCATCTTTGTCGTGAGATCGCTCTATGTTCTCCTCAATTCGCTCGACGCTCTGTCACCACAGTGTCAGTGCCGTTCTTTTGACGCTTACGACTCTGACATTGACGAAGTCCCAGCCACTCAAGGCCGCTCCTCCAGGAGCCTTATTGGAAGCAACGCCGCTGGCGGCAGATCGAGCTGACCTCGCCCTTGATACAGGACTGTGGCGAGGCGAGTTCCTGAGGAATCAGGACGAAGAGACTTCTACTGCCACGGGAAAATCGGATGACGAAAACCATCAGAGCCTGCAGGCACTGCGGGCCACCGAGGTTCGTGAAAAGACTGATGTCGTGAACCTTGAAGAGGCCGCTGAAAAGTACTTCGAAGACGGACAAGCTCTGCTTGCAGAGTCAACGGGAGACGAAATTCTGGCTGCGACAGAAATGCCCGAGCACCTATCTGACTGGGAACAAGCGATCTGCAACGTGTCAGATGGAAAGGCTCTTTCGGGCGGTCAGAAGGTCCCTTCAATAATCACCGTGATCGTGGCCGTCGTCGGCGTGATCGTGGTGATCGGTGCCTACATGAAAAAGTAGTCCACATCACTATGGCGTTACGAGCCCAGCAGGTAAGCTCGAAGATCTCGCATCATGACCATGCAACGTCCCGCAAACGCTTCGGCCTCGGAAACCTTGCCATAGGGAACGACGAGAATAGAGACCTGATGGACGGTCTTGGGTTTTCCGTCAATCTGACTGACCGATCGCATTGTGCCGAACGAGATGCAGACATCAATCGGCTGCTTGGCTGTGGTGCTGCCCCAGCGACGCGTAAAGCCCAGCGAACCCAGTCGGATCTTCATGTTGCCATGATCCATACTGAGCACATCACCTTTGTATTCACGAATGAATGCCTGAAGTTTCATCGCGGTGAGTTCCAGCGATGTGGACACTTCAATCTTCTCGCGGAACTCAAATGAGCCGTCTTTCTCAGCAAATTGAGGCTGCTGTTCCTGAACCGCGGCAGCTTTGAGTGCCGCTTCATCGACGACTTCTGTTTCCCAGCACGTACGATTTCGACCTGTCTCCTTAGCCCGGTACAGACAGTTGTCTGCTCGCTCCAACACAGTCTGCACTGTGTCGCCCAGCTTGGCTGTCGAAACGCCGAATGACGATGTCACCGTGAGAGTACTAATGCCGCCAATAGAACTTTTCTGAATGGCGTGTCGCAAACGTTCTGCTCGTCGTACCGCTGCATCCAGATCGGTGTCAGGGCACAGCACGACAAATTCTTCACCACCGTAGCGGCCAATGATTTCGCCGGAATACGTTTCGTGCTGCAGCAACCGAGTCATATCCACAAGCACCTGGTCGCCCACCTGATGACCGTAGCTGTCGTTGATACGTTTGAATTTATCGACGTCCAGAAAGATCGTGCTGAGATGTCGAGTTCCCTCGTGGGAATGATACTCCTCAAGCATATGACGCAATTGCGTTTCCAGTTGCCCCCGATTCGCAACGCCGGTGAGTGGGTCTCGAGTGGCCGCCAGTTTTAGTTCGACATATTCGCGACTCTGGCGTCGAACACCACTCTTGTTTCGCAGCAGTTGCACAGTGCCCTGAACTGATCCGTTAGATGCAAGAATAGGCATTGTGTAGACATCGACTTTCAGATGCCGAGTGTCGCCGACGCGGCATAAGCGACTGCCAAACTGAGCACGCCCATTCTTCAGCATCTGGCCGACCATCGTCTCATCGCGTAATTCCGGCGACGGTTTATCATCGGTCAATGATGCCAGCTGAACATCCGTAGGCTGCCATGTTCGCCCCAGAACACTCTGCAACGGAAGCCCCGTCATGCTGGGCATTCCATCGCTCCAGATGCAGTAGTTTTCGTTGGAGTCGAGAACAAAGTAACCGTCGTACAAAACCTGGAACTGATAAAGCACGTTAATGAACTGAGCCAGCAAGACGGCTTCGTTCCGCTGCTGATCCGTCATTTCCAATCTCGCTTCGGAGGCTTGAAACGGGTCTGCAAATCGGAAGAGTGAATCGCCTTCGGCTTCAAACCAACGATTGAGAGTTCGGATGATGTTGCCGTCGTATCGACTGCCGGATTTTTCCTCCAGCACGCTGATGGCTTCCTTATGAGTCATCCCGCGGCGATATGGCTTGGGTGAGCTGAGTGAATCAAAGGCATCTGCGACGGCGAGAATTCGTGGCCCGAGCGGAAGATCGGTCGAAGCTCCAGCCGTCGGTACGTTAATTCCAGCGCTGTCGAAATCGTGATGCAGCATGGACAGCATCGAAACAACAGCCGGATCCGTATGGAAAGCCTGCAGCAGATTGACCGCGGCATGATGATGCAGCAGAACGAAGTCGTACTCTTCGCTGCTGAGTTTTCCTGGCTTTTTCAGAATGTGTTCGGGAACGCCCAGTTTTCCGAGGTCATGCAGCAGAGCAGCAACTTCCAATTGCCTTCTCTGATCGTCGTCCCAGCCCAGCAACTTCGCTACTCCGCTGGAGATAGCCGCAATGCGCTGGCCGTGCAACAGACTTGTTGAATCCTGCAGTTTCATTGTTCGCAGCAACAGAGTCATCAGGCTGCGAGGCATGATCTGCTTTTCGCCGCTCATGGCCTGTTGTCGCCGCGCATCTTCGGACAAAGCCAGCATGCGTAACAGAACACCACTGGTGTCCGTAGGCATGGCCGGCGTCAGAAACTCTGGCGAGATTCCGCTATGTCTGTTGATGGAAGACGATGTTGACACTGGCAGCACGCTCGTACGACCTGTTGAGATTCACCACCGGGCTCAGGAGTTGCGCCCAATCTGGAATCTTCTAGGGATGGTCGAAAAGTGTTCTTATCAGGGGATGAAGTTGCGCGACGACATCGCACTCTGGAACTCTAGGTTATGTTGCGGAGGAGTGTCGGAAGAACAACAAAAGTTGCCAAACCTTTTACTCCATGCAATCTTCCGGATTGGTGAAATCGTTCCAGATGGACCGACTGTTCTTAGTCCTCAAACTCCGAAAAGCTGGAGTAACGTTTTCCCCGACAGGAAAAAGCCCTCCCCAAGTCGACGCTCAATTCATAACGCACCATTTCGGAGCCTGTTCAAACAAAAAACCGGCCAGCATCCTTAGTGGTTGCAGGCCGGTCTAACAGAAAGATTTCTTTACTTATTCTTCACGCACATTCGCTGGGACGCTTACCCCTGTTTCGTTGGCTCCGAGATCCCCCCGCAAAATCAAAGAACTTCAGGGCCTGAGACACTGGCCTACTCTGCGACAAGACTCGGCTCGCGTCTCAGGCTCACGTTCCTACGGTTCCGTACGACCATTCTCGCTGACTTCTTCATGGGCATCGAACATACCGAACCATCGAGTTTTCCACTGAGCAGTACTACCAAAGCCGGTTGTACCACAATGGCGAGAACATGAAGAATCCGGACACCGGTGTCAGGACTCGTGATGGACGGGCTGGCTGAGGAATTCGCTTGACAGGCTCTTTGTGTTCAAAGTTGTGATTGATCACTGTCTGGTGGCGAGCATTCCCTGTCAGGATCTCCATGGTGGAGTCATGACGATAGTTCGGGTTGGCTTTGTATTCAGCACGGCTGAACGGAATGGAACTGTAAATGCGCCGGTATTCAGCGGAGTCTGTTTTAGCAGCAGGGCTGACATAGAAAATACCGCTCATCGCATGATGCTGCTGAATCGAGACCACTTCGATCGGAGCAGCAGGGCCTCGATCGTCGACAACGGGATCAGTGTCGGGGATAACTGAAATGGAATCAGGAACCGGCGGTATGACCTTCGGTTCATCCGACTTTGCATCCTCAGCAAAGAACAGTGCCAGTGCAACGATCGCCATGGCAAGAGTAAAGCGGCGGGATAGTGTCATGGTCTTCTCCTTGATCAACGAAACAGCGGATACGTTGAATGGAGAATGAATGGGCCGCGCACCCTGTGTCAACGAGTGAAAAAAATCGTCGAACAGTTTTTCAGGGCTGATTCAGAACACAGGAATGTACGGGGTTTTCAGGGTTTGTTGCCCAGATACACCGTGGCAATTCCGCCTGTTAACTTGTGATAAGAAGTGTTTACAAGTCCGGCTTCTTCCATCAAACCCGTAAGCTGAGAACCGCTTGGAAATTCAGAGACGGATTGAGGCAGATACTCATAAGCCGCCTGACGATTTCTGACCAGCAACTGACCCAATCGCGGCAAGATATTTCGGAAGTACCATCGATAAATGCGGCTCAAAAGGCGGTTGTCAGGCAGAGAAAACTCCAGCACGACAACCTTACCGCCGGGCTGACAAACGCGAGTCATTTCCTTCAGCCCACCAATCGTGCTCGACACATTTCGAAGTCCAAAGGCGACCGACACAACCTGAAACATGTCAGATCGGAACGGAAGTGACATGGTGTCGGCTTCCATAAACACAACATCACGATCTGATCGTTTTTGTTCTGCAAGTCGCAACATGCCATGCGTAAAGTCGGTGGCGTAAACCGGCGCGGTGCCGTTCAGTTTTTTACGAAACGCGAAGGCCAGATCGCCCGTCCCTGTGCACACATCCAGAATCGGCGATGAGTTGAACGGCTGAGCAAGTCGGACCGTTTTCCAACGCCAGTACACATCGGTACCGGCCGACAGGAAATGATTCATGAAGTCATACCGGCCCGCGATCTCTCCAAACATCTGGCGAATTCGTGAACCGGACTTATCAACAGGCATGGCACTGGTACTTCGTCAAGTCTTCAGTTTTGGGGTAGGATGGGCATACTCGCCCGTCGCAGGCTGGTCGGACAAGAATGTCCAACCCACGTTTTTAGGGCTGAGAGAGAACTAGTGCTCTCTCAGCGAAATATCCGCAGACTTCAAGTCCGCGTTAACACGCTCAGGATTCAACAACATTGAAGTCGACTGGATCCATGACGTCTTCGGCTCCGTTGTAGTTGATCGTAATCTCTTCACCACGTTCGATGTCGCGCAGAGCCCGGTATTCCTTAATCTGATTCCCCGCGTCGTCATACCGCGCATTGGGACTATAGGAATGGTTGTAGAGTGACCCAAACCCCAACGCGAGGGCGACTTTGCCTTTGCCGTATTCAAAGACATAGGCCGGCAGCACGTTGGCGTGATCGCCTTCCAACGCTTCTTTCTCGGACATCACAAGCAGAGGCGCACGTTCAAAAACGGTCCCAGCCGGTATCAAGACTCGAGCATAAACGCCACGGCCTTTGCCCTTGGCACGCTTTACTTCAATCATCGTCGGGGGAATGAGCATTGTCGGTTGTTTTTAGGTAGGGGATTGTAGAGAAGAAAAAGGTGTTGGGATGATCGAAACGCGTTGTCTCTCAATCAGCCGGAGTGCTTTAGCACCCGGTTAATGTTGACTGAACGGCAAGAACCGGACGCTAACGCGTTCCGGCTAATCTCAAAACGCAGGGCCTAAACCCCTTTCTGATAACGAATTTCGCCATCGACCAGTGTCATTATGACTCGCCCAGTGAAGACTTTGCCATCGAACGGTGTGTTACGACTGCGTGAACGAAACTCGGACGCCTTCACAGTCCACTGTTCGTCTGGATCGATAATTGCTACGTCAGCCGGTTGGCCAGTTGAAAGCGTCCCGTACTTCAGCCCAAGCACAGCCGCGGGGCCGACGGTCAACCGTGAAATCAATTCCGACCAAGTTAAATGCCCCGGTTCAATCAGAGCTTTCACGCAGACTGCAAGCAGCGTTTCGATTCCGCAGATTCCGAAAGGAGCGATATCCAGTTCGACCTGTTTTTTCTCAAACGCAAGCGGTTGATGATCAGCGGTGATGGCGGACAAAGTGCCGTCCTTTAATCCTGCGATCAAAGCCTGAACATGCTCGGCAGAACGTAGTGGAGGATTGCACTTGTACATTGTGTCGAACGAATCCATCACCTCATCGGTCAGCAGCAGATGATGCGGAGTGACATCGGCCGTCACCGCGATGCCCGCAGCCTGAGCGCGACGAATGCGTTCGACGGAATCGGCGGTTGTTACGCACATCAGGTGAACTCGGCCGCCTGTCAGTTCGGCCAGAGCGATATCGCGGCCAGTCATGATATCCTGAGCTGCCGCCGGGATGCCTCGCAGACCCAGCCGTGTAGCCTGGAATCCCTCATGGATTACTCCACCTTCGGACAATTCCGGCACCATCGCGAAGTGCAGAATCGGACGATTGAACATCCGCGTATATTCCAACGCTCTCCGCATGACTTCGGAATTTGCAACGGGGCTCTTGGCGTCGGAAAAACCAATCGCACCGCCCTGCACCAACTGGCCGATCTCAGCCAGTTCCTCGCCTTTGCTTTCCTTTGTCACAGCCCCCAAAGGGTAGACGCGGCAATTGCGAGCGCGCTCGGCCTGCAAACGGATGAACTCGGCCGCAGATCGATTGTCCACGACCGGACAGGTATCAGATTGAGCCGCGATCGTCGTGAAGCCACCTGCCAGAGCGGCCGCAGTTCCCGTGGCGGTTGATTCATCTTCCTCGTAACCAGGTTCTCGCAGAGAAACATGGGTATCAATAAACCCTGGACAGACAATCTTGCCGGACGCGTTGATGATTTCCGTATCACGCCAGTCAATGTCGGCGTCGGATTCCTCCCGAACACTGGTGATGGCATCAATGCGACCGTCCTGAATCCAGACATCGGCGATGGCATCAATACCATTCGCCGGATCAATCACTCGTCCGCCGCGAATAAGTTTTCGGCTCATGCCTCACCTCCCTGCAGGCGTCGGCGTTCCTGTGTCAGGAGTGTCAGACAAGCCATGCGTACCAGCAGTCCATTTGTGACTTGATTCAGGATGAGCGAATGCGGCCCATCGGCAACATCAGGAGTCAGTTCCACGCCTCTATTGATTGGTCCCGGAGCCAGTACCAGCAGATCACTCTTCCCGCGACGAATTCGATCGCCGTTCATTCCAAAGAGATTGGCGTACTCCGGAATCGAAGGAAAGAACGCCCCGCGCTGACGTTCAAACTGAACTCGCAGCAGGTTCACGCAATCCACTTCTGGCAGGATATCATCGAGGCTGTAAGCGATCTCGACACCCATTCGAGTAATGTCGCTGGGGATCAGGGTCGCCGGCCCGCAAACGATGACTCGAGCACCCAACTTAACCAGGCCATGAATATTCGAACGCGCAACTCGACTGTGGCGGATGTCGCCCACCAGAGCCACCGTCAGCCCCGAGATTCGTCCCCGCGCTTTCCGGATCGTGTAGATGTCTAGCAGGCCCTGAGTTGGATGTTCGTGAGTTCCATCACCAGCGTTTAACACACTGGCTTTTAGATGACGAGCCAACAAATGAGGAGCCCCGGGAGTTCGATGGCGACAGACCACCATGTCGACGCCCATGGCCTCAATCGTCAGCGCAGTGTCGATGAATGTCTCGCCCTTGGACAGGCTGCTCGAACTGGCCGTAAAGTCGACCGTATCCGCGCCAAGTCGGCGAGCGGCGAGGCTAAAACTGGTACGAGTTCTGGTGGAGTTTTCGAAGAACAGATTAGCAACAACGACGCCTTTCAGCACATCCAGTCGCTGAGTTCCGCCGAGGGTGGCTCGATCATAGTGTTCCGCGAGATCCAGAACGGTGGTCAGCTGTTCGGCTGACAATCGTTCCAACCCCAGCAGGTGCCGCTCACCCCACGGCCCGCTTACAGGAAGATTATTGAGTACCATCAGACGCCATTTCGCTCTCGATTGCTATTTTCCTGCCTCTTGGGCGAATCTATCTGCATCCGCGATCCCATTCAATTCACCGCGAACCCGTTGTGTGGATTTCCTCAACAAGGGCAGTGTTTTCGCGGCCGAGCTCAATGAACTCATCTCGGTCTACGAGATGGATTTGGTGCCGATTCAGTTTTTGGCAGAAGGCGGACGCGAATGAAAGCGACCGGGAGCTGGGCCTCTTGCTGAGAAAGAGGAGGACATTCGTAAGAACCCCAGCTGATGTCTCAACCCCCGCTTAGTGCGCCCCAGATGATGAAGGGTTCAGTGCCAGCGACGATGGCCTCAGGCAGCGGTGCGGTGGTGTCGACAAATGACAGATCCTTTTGACAGCCAAAGTACCGCAGGAAGGCTCGTCGCTTTTTCGTAACGTGGTCGCGCACGGTACCACAGAGCATCGGATAACGCTGCTCAAGAGCGTCGAGCACAGTGCCGATCGTGACAGGACTCGAGACCTCCAGCAGAACCTCCGGGCCGGACCTCGCGAGGTTCTGCAAATGAAACGGGATCTCCACACGTATCGTTGCCGTGGTTATGTTCCTACGACATCATCGCAGTGTCTGAACTTCAACCGAAAGCACGGCCGGGAGATCGTGCACGATCGTCCGCCAGTTGTCGCCTCCGTCGGGCGATACGTAGATTTGGCCGCCCGACGTGCCGAAGTAGATGCCGCCTTCTTCCAGAGTATCCGTCGACATGGCATCACGCAGGACGTTCACGTAGCAGTCTTTCTGAGGAAGCCCGCTGGTCAATGCTTCCCATTCTGTGCCACCAGTGCGACTGCGGAACACTCTCAGTTTGCCTTCGTGGACATAATGTTCTGAATCACTGGTGATCGGAATCACATAGATAGTTTCCGGTTCATGCGGATGAACTTCGATCGGGAAGCCAAAGTCGGTGGGCAGATTGCCGCTGATATTGGTCCAGAGCTCACCAGCATTGTCTGTTCGCATAATGTTCCAGTGCAACTGCATGAAAACCACATCGGGCTTCGAAGGATGCAGAGCCAGCCGATGCACACAATACCCGACTTCGGCATTCGGATCCGGCATGTACTTTGACTTCAGCCCGCGATTGATTGGCTTCCATGTAACACCACCGTCGTCGGTTCGAAACGCGCCGGCTGATGAGATCGCGACATAAATGCGCAGCGGATTTGTGGGGTCCAGAATGATCGTATGAAGCCCCATTCCGCCAGCGCCAGGAGCCCAGTTGGATGCCTGCTGATCGCGAAGACCGCGAAGTTCCTGCCATGTTGTGGCGCCGTCGGTGGAGCGAAACAGAGCGGCATCTTCGGCACCCGCATAAACTGTTTCGACTTCTGTCAGCGATGGTTCCAGATGCCAGACGCGTTTGAATTCCCACGGATGCTGAGTGCCGTCGTACCACATATGAGTTCCGACGGTGCCTTCGTAGACAAACTTGTTGCTGGCTCCCGCCGGCTTGCCGGTGAAATCGATGCTGGCTTCGCCGCCCGGCTGATACCAGTTTTTGCCGCCGTCATCGGATCGTTGAATGACCTGACCAAACCAGTCGCTGCATTGCGATGCGTAGATGCGATTCGGATCGATCGGCGATCCTTTCATGTGATAAATCGACCAGCCGCCGAAGAACGGACCTGCGACGTCCCATTTGTCCCGCTTGCCGTCCGAAGTCAGAATAAACGCGCCTTTTTTTGTGCCGACGAGAACCCGTACACGGGCCATTTGAAAGTTTCCTGATGCCGTGATGAATGCAGGACTGGCACTTTAGTCGGTCGAGCGGTTGTCGGACAAGAATGTCCAACCGACATCTTCATCAGATGAGATGATCAATCGCGATTCAGCTCCAGAGTCCTGTCACTGGATGTCCGTTCTCGACGATCGGGATCGGCCGATTTTCGGAGTTCGTCACGCGAATTTCGGGATCGATGCCAAGAGCATAGTAGACGGTCGCCGCGAGATCTTCGGGGCTCACAGGAGTGTCCAGCGAATACGCGGCGTCCTTGTCCGAGGCACCGTAAAGAGTACCTCCCGGAATTCCTCCGCCAGCAATCACGGTCGAAAACAGAGTGCTCCAGTGATCGCGTCCCCAGTTTGCGTTGGCTTTCGGAGTGCGTCCCATTTCTCCGGTCGCAATCACCAGCGTTTCATCCAGCAAACCGCGTTCATCAAGATCGCTCAGGAGCGCCGAACAGCTCTGATCAAATGTCGGCAGCAGGTTCTTCTTGACATCATCACTGTTGCGGTGCGAATCCCAGCTATAACCGTCGACGCAGTCATAGTGGACGGTCACATAACGAACACCTGCTTCGATCAAACGGCGAGCCATCAAGGTTGATTGACCGAACAGATGTCGACCGTAACGATCACGAACCTCAGCCGGTTCCGCTTTAATGTTCAGCGCGTTGCGAGTCCGCTCAGACGTCATCAGAGAAAATGCCTTTTCTCGAAATGGGTCGTAACTGGCGGCATTAAACTGATCCAACTGGCGACGATTGACATCGAACTGATCCAGCAGCGAACGACGACGATCCAGGCGATCCATTGAAACGCCTTCCGGAGTTTTCATGTCAGCGATCTGAAATGCCAGTTCTTCGTCGGTGCAGGTTCTCCAGTACGGATTGTCGTCAACAGCTCGCTTTTGAATCTGCGTGGTCAAAGGATTGTAGCGCGGTCCCATCCAGCCCGCGTGTTCTCCTGGTCGAGGATACTGACCTTTCTCCTGCAGTGCTCCGAGCGAATTAGGCAGAACCATGTATGACGGCATAGGATTGGACAACCCCATCGTCTGCTGATCGACATAGTCCACGATCGATCCCATAGATGGCCAGTCTTTGGGAGTAGGAGAAAAACCGCCACCGATCGGAACATGCCATCGTCGTCCGGTTTGGATGTAATGTCCCCCGCCGCTGTGGTCATTCAGCGAATGTGACATCGAACGAATGACGCGGTACTTGTCGGAGATCGCCGCCATCTTTGGCAGGTACTCTCCGATCAACAGGCCTGGCGTCTTGCTGGCGATCGGTCGAAATGGGCCGCGAATCTGGTCCGGAGCTTCCGGCTTCAGGTCAAAAGTTTCGAGCTGACTGGGGCCGCCAAAGAGCAGAAGGAAAATGACGTTCTTTACTTTCGGAGCCTGCCCGGACATCAGGGCTTCCGAGGCCAGAATCTGAGGCAGCGAGAGACCGAAGAGTCCAGCTCCGCCAGCCTGCAGAATCTGACGACGGCGTAGACCGTCGCATGCGGATCGAGGTGCTCCGTGAATCGTGAGCATAATCTTTTCCTCCGGGCATAAATTGCAGGACGTCGCTGAGTTTTTCGCTCGCCAATGGGATTCTGGCGTGGAAACTCGCCTTCCGCAACCTGTTCATACGCAGCAACGGCCGCAACCGGCAAAAACTGCTGCTCCGATTGACCTTGTCCGTTTTGCCGGATAACCGGTAAAAACCGCGTGTTGTAAAACTTGAATGGCGGGCAGGAACCCTCCAGCGTAAGAAACCAGACTCATGTGGTGCCGCGATTGTCACAGGGAAGTTGACGTCAAGGCCGCCGGATCGGCGTGTCCTTTGTGCGGTCGCGCGCTCACCACCAGCACTCGGCAAACCGACGATATACGCCGTGCTTATGAGATTCTTGAACGCTGGCAGTCTTCGGATCTCTTTGAACGGATCAGCACCACAGCTCCTCTGACCACCTTCAAACAGCAGGATCGAGCACCACTTCTGAATATTCCGCTGGGTAAGCCGGCCGTGGCTGCTCCGATGACTGAGGCAGAACCCGTAGCACCGCCAGACACACTGCAAGTACAAAATTTAGTGCCGGTGCAGGAGCCGCCGGCGGAGCGAAGACCGAACACGCTGCCACCGATGCCCGCGAGCTTGCGTGTTCCGCGAGAACTCCTCCAGCCTGCTCGCGAGTTTGTCGGTGTGACCGCGAATCCAACAGGGACGGGTCGCAAGGAACAACTCATTTGGGACCTTCTCGTTGCGCCGACTCCGTTGATGGCGAATGTCCTTCCGCAGAGTTCCTCACAATTGCAGTTGTCGTCAGCGGCCGTTGTGCCTCCAACTCTAGTTGCTGGCGTTTCTGAACGACCGCTCCCGGGCTCAAGAATCGAGAATCCTCAGTCTCCGCCAACCGTGGTTGCCCGAGATGTGGAATCTGTGGTGAACGAATCTGCGGAGAAGATGGAGTCCGCATCGACGGCTGAACCAGAAATACGGGATGTTGATTCTGCAGAGATGCAGCTCACCCATGTCGATACGGCAGACGCTTATCAAGCGGAACAATTCGCTGAAGAGGCCGTCTCGCACGATGTCGACTCGCACGACATCGATCAGACTTATGCACGGTCGGTCAAGGCTGAAGACAGTTTACAGAGGCATTCGGGGCCTGAAGCAGCGACCATCGCTGGCGATGCTCGCCCTGAACAGGAAGCGAATGACTCTGAGGAATACGAGTCTGAGAATTTTCAGCCACACGATGCTGATTCAGCCAGTCTCGAAGCAACTCAATTTGAAGTAGCTCAATTCGAAGAGGCAGATCAGTTCTCAGCACCCGCTGCGGCAGACGACCTGTCGCATCTGGAGAATCTGTTCGCAGACTTGGCGCAGGAAGAGTTCTCGCAGGATTCCGCCGAAGTCGAATTCAGGGAAACCCGTAGTTCCGATGGTCAATCAGTACTTGCGACAACTGAACAGTTTGCCGCATCAGCAGAGGTTTCCCAGACCGTTTTACCGGTGTTGATGTCATCGGCGTCGGTTCACGAGGAATCGGCGACCCTTGAATTCAAATCGGCAGAATCTGCCAACGATACCAAACAAACGCACCTTGAGACGACGAATAAGACTCAGCGCTCTGCCATTCGTCGACCGCCTTTGCATCGCCGTTTTCAGCTCGAACGCCCCGTTTCCGAAAGTTCAGCAGGATCAGAAGCCGTGACTCGAAAACTTAGACTCGACCAGACCGGTGGCAATGCTGCAACTCCTCAGGAAAAGGAGCCGGTGACTTCGCTGCCATCGTCCGTGGCTCCGGAAACGAAAATCGTTTCCAATTCGCCGATGCCCGGAAAGCGGTTCCGAATCGATAAAGCAGAATCGGTCGATGATGTTACGGACACCGCCGGCCAGCGTTCACGCACTCATGGTCGTCCTCGCCAGCGATACATTGATGAGGCTCACGAATCTCAGCTTCGTGGACCACACTTCGAAGTCAGCGCGCCGAAGCGTTCCAATCTGACCAGTATGACGGGTCAGTTCCTCGCATACCTTGGCGTACTTGGTCTGACCGTTGGTACGGCGATGGTGATCTACGGCCACTTCGGAGGTTACTCCGAGATTACTCCAACCGGTTGGCTGGTGACGACCGTTGCTCAGATGCTGCTGTTCCTCGGCGTGATCAATCTGGTGTCTGGTGGTATCGAACAAAACAACGACGATGTTTCTCGCCGCATCAATACTCTGGGCGAACAATTGCTGCGTATCGAACAGGTCACATCGGAAGTCATGCGAGGCCCGAAAATCCCGGCTCACATGTACGCGGAAGATCGTGATGAAGACGAAGTCATGGAATCACAACGCGAAACCGCTGTCGTCAAACGATAGCAGACTGCTGATCGGTTCGACGTGCAAAAAGTAGTGCTGGCCTCAGTCAGCATTGCGGTGAGAGTTTGATTGCCGTTCCGACTGAAGCAGGCACCACGAAAATTGCGCAGTCGCCTGCGGCTTGCCGTTAAACGAGAATCGCTCTTCCGTGTTCTCCGTGACCTCTGTGGTGAATAATTTTCGATCATGTGATCCACCCATGACATCGGAGAATGCCAGCCCGTCGGTTCTGCAGCAAACTCGAATCGCTCGTACTGCCGCGTTCGCAGTCCTGGGCTGGATGTTTCTTCCGCTGCTGACGGGACAGATCTACGTCTGCGATGATCTGCTGAATTATCATCTGCCAATTCGCCAGTTCTATTCGTCGTGCCTTCAGAACGGCGATGCTTTCGACTGGATGCCCAGTCTGTTCTGTGGCTACTTTCTGACGGGTTCAGGGCAGGCTGGAACATACCATCCCTGGCACTGGTTGCTCTATCGTTGCCTGCCGCTGGAGACAGCTTTCAATCTGGAAGTGCTCAGCAGTTATCCGTTCATGCTGTTCGGAATGAAACTGTTTCTGCAGCGACACTTCCAGCGTCCTGATGCGGCCTGGCTGGGAGCCATCGTTTTCACATTCAGTGGCTTCTGTACTCTGCACTTTCTGCATCCAAATGCAGTTGCGGTTGTGTCGCATATTCCGTGGTTGTTGCTGTGTGCTGATGTGATGTTACGCGATCGTCCGGGATCGACATCCTGTTCGGTGATTGCACAGAGCAGTCCCGTCGGCGGAGCGACGGTCGTACGGCACACCCGTCGCTCCGCCGACGGGATGGCCCTGATTGGCGTCGCACTTCTGACAGGTTCTCAGTTACTGCTCGGCTATCCTCAATATGTCTGGTTCTCGTTGCTCGCTGAGATCGTTTACGGCCTCGGATTCGTGTCGTGGAGTTCTCTGGGCTTTGGCAGACTTTTGATCATCGCGAGTCTGAAGGTTTTGGGGCTGGGGCTGGGAGCTGTCCAGATCCTTCCATCGATGGCCGCCTTATCAGAATCTGATCGCAGCGCGATGTCCAAGGAGTTCTTCTTTGAGCATCCCTTAACGGCAGCCGACATGCTGCAATGGTTCAACCCGTTCCTCACAGACACGCGAGTCTTCGGCCAGAATACTCATGAGCTGGGACTGTACTGCGGCGCGATACCATTTCTGCTTGCGATCGTGGCGATAACATGTCTGCGATCACAATCATCCCATCGACGACTGTTACAGGTGATGCTGGCTCTGGGCTTGCTGGCCTTGTGGCTTTCTTTCGGCAAGGCTGGTGGCCTCTACGTTATTCAGACCTGGCTGCCGATGATCGGGAAATTTCGCTGGCCGTCACGCATTCTTGTCCTGCTTCATTTCGTCCTCGCCGTGTTTGCAACGGCCGGTTACATTCGCATCACCAGCTCCGTCAGCGGCACAGTGCCAGCCGCCGGTGTCAGCCTGGAAACGAACGGCAACCAGCGATCTTCTCGCGATCAGCCACAACTGCTTCCGCGTATCATCTACTTCGTCCCCATCGCCAGCATTCTGACTTCACTTCTGGCACCGGTGATCTGTGGGCGTGAACATGTCGCTTCGTGGACGCTGTTGTCGCTCGGACCGATACTGTTTGTGCTGGCAGCGATTCTGGTGCGTGATGTTTCTCGAGGTCGCTACAGTCCGGCCTTTATGTTGTTTCTCGCCGGTGATCTGGCAGCCTATGGACTTACCTATGAAGCCATGAGCCGTAAACAATCAATGCAGGAAATCATCGCGGAGCTGCCCACTCCGCCGGGGTCTCCGAATGATGGCCGAGTTATCGCCGAGGTGCAGTTGCAGAATGGTGACGAAAAGTTTCATGGCAATAAGTTGTTGTTAAAAGGCTGGCATCAGGCCGATGGTTATGAGGGTCTGCTGTCGTCGCGATCATTGCTGGGGAAAAATCTAACGCTGGACGGGCTCCGTATCGCGGGAGTTCGCTGGGTAATCAATGAAGGTCATCACAATTCGATCGCTGCGTTGAAGGCCACCAGCGATCCAAAGTGGCTGGAAGTCCCCGATCCTCTGCCGCGAGCTCGATTAGCTCGTAATGTTCGACAGGTCAGCATCACGGCCGAGGCATTGCAATACTTGTCCGCAGCAGGACCAGTCGTGATTGAATATGATCCGGAACAGCGAGCAGGAATCGAGGAATTGAAGACCTCGGGTGGCACTCCTTCAGAATCTGACGTAGTAAAGATCGTGTCAGATCGCCCCGGGTTGATCGACGTCGACGTCGAATGTTCATCGAGCCAACTGCTGATTCTTTCCGAGAGCTATTCACCTGGCTGGAAAGTCAATGTGAATGGGGAATGGTCTTCGATTCTCAGGGCGGAAGTTGATTACATGGCTTGTGAGATTCCCGCTGGCCAGTCCCGCGTGCAGTTTCGCTTCGAGCCGGATAGTGTGACTGCTGGCTTTCGGATCTCCGTGACTTCTCTTTGGCTCTTGTGCCTTGGAACTGCAGTGTTCTACTTTCTGAAGTTCCGTCGGATCTCTCAAAGAAAACCGAATATGGGGCGAACGACCACAGATTCGCTAACACATTAAAACAACCGTCTGACGAATTATGGACTGGACTCTGATCTCGTTTTGGTCGCTCGCTCTTTTGCTGATTGTGGTCAATGCCGGAAGCCTGGTCCTGAACCTGCTCCTTCTTCCCGGCAACTGGCTGATGGTCGCGAGTTTGACCATTTATCTGCTTGGCACCAGTTTCGAACGCGGTCCGACATGGACCATCCTGATCATTTCAGTGGCGCTTGCGGCTCTGGGCGAACTGCTCGAACTGATGCTTGGCTCTGCCAAAGCCGCGCAGAAGGGCGCCAGTCGCCGAGCCATGCTGTTGTCGTTGGTGCTGTCGTTTGTCGGCAGCATTGCCGGGACATTTCTGATTCCGATCCCGGTTGTCGGCAGTGTGATCGGCGCGATCCTCGGTGCCGCCGCCGGTGCCTTCGGCGGTGCGTGGCTGGGCGAAGCATGGATCGGCACCGAGATGACTCGCCGCAACAAAATTGGCACCGCTGCTATGTCCGGGCGATTGATCGGAATGATCGCCAAGTTTGCGATTGGAACGGCTATCTTCGCCATTCAGATGGTCAGTTTTTTCTTTCGGTAGACCTCAATTGGCCACACTGCGGTGTATTCAACCCCAACGGGGTTTCACAACAAAGCCTGGGGTCGCCGTGACAACGGCGCACCCCAGGAAAGATTGGTCAGTGACCAGAACCCCGAACGGGGTTCCACAGCACCGACTTCGTTGCGTTTTCAGGTATCACTGCAGATTGTGGAACCCCGTTGGGGTTCTGGCCATTTTCTGTTACGCACCCGGGGTGCGCCGCAAGGCGGCGCCCCCAGGCTTTGTTGTAGAACCCGTACCGGGTTGAATCGCAGAATTTCCCGTGTTGGATTCTTCACGGTCTCAACAACAAAGGGCCGATTCCGCGACAAAGATGTGGGGCACTGCAACGGGCAAACGCGGTGGCAATAACAGACATCACTCGTCTCCAACCACAACCCATCACTGCACAGCCACCTTCGCAATCTCGTCAGCGGTCAAGGCTCGATTGAACACCGCGGCTTCGTCGAGGCGGCCTTCCCAATTAGAATCGTTGTCGCTGCGACCGCCGAGCATGAATTCTTCGATCGAAACGGCCGGAGCTTTACCTTCGATTTCAAGCTTTCCGTTCAGATAAACCTGAACCTTCTCGCCGTCGCGGACAAGAACGATGTGGCTCCAGACCCAGCGAGAAATCTCCGTCTTACCTGCAAGACGCCCTTCTGCTGACTGGCCATGCTGATAAATCAACGCCCCGGTATGTCCGCTCTTTCCACCGACACCAAGATGCTCACCGAAAGCGCTCAAGCCGTAGTCGTTATCTCGCGAATAGAACCATCCGCTGACATCACGTCCATCGTTCGGCATGCCGTTCCAGATCCAGAGCGACACGCTATAGGATGTCCCCAGATCGGCTGCTCGTGAACGCAGGCGACCACCGACAAAATGCGGTGCTCGGTTGGTTGCGTTTTCTCCGCAGAACGCTGCTGATTGAGCACCTTCAAGATAATACGTAATCGCAGTTTCGTAGTGAGCATCTCGATGATGGCCGCTGGAATCTGCTGCGACCGGGCCGGTAAATTCATTCAGTCGCCACCACGCGGCTGGCTTCAATGATTGAATCGTTTCAGACGCAACCCCAACGGGCAGACCGTAGCTGCGGCGAGCTTTCCCGCTGACGGTTTCCAGCAAACTGATGGCAGCCTGAGTAATCTTCGCTTCGGCTTTGACTTCCAGGCCAGCCGATCGAGCTTCCCAGGTGTTGTAACCGCCGAAGGCATGCTGTTCGACCGGCGGAATATAACCATCGCCACCATTGGCCAGTTCAATCACCATATTGTGCGCCAGAGGACTGGCCGCTTTGATCTTGAGTCCTGTGATGGCGTACGTTTCGTTCGGAGTTGTCGCGACACCAATGTCCCCGATTCGCAAAGCCTGAACGACGATTTCAGCCTGCTGGGCTTCATGCAGGAGGATCTGCTCGCGAGCATAAACCTCTGTCTGAGTTGTTGGAAGGCGATCTCCGACTTCATTCATGATGCGCTGAGACCATTCCAGCAGTTGCTTATCCGGAACTCGATACTTCAATGTCATTCGCTGTTCAGCCATCGCAATACTGACATCGTCACGATACTGCACACCTTCAAGAACCTTCATCGCGATGTCCAAAAGACCGTTAGCGTACGCGTCGATCGTCAGGGCAGGATCCCATGAATCTGGTTTTGTATAGTCACGACGCCAGATGTCGCCGCTGCACCCATGTGACATCATGCCGACAAAGTTGCTGTCCGGAGCAAGGCGTTGCTTGAGCCCTTCGCTGAACAGTCCAAAGTAATCTGCACTGATGTCGGAATCGCCAAAGTAGTGCATGGAGAAATTCCCCAGCACGGCCAGCGGCTTGCCATCGCGAGTCTGAACAGAGATCAGCGAAAACTGTGGATCTTCCGGTCCGGCTTCACCGACGGCATCGTCCCAGTTGGCTCCGGCATGCATATTGGCACGTACGGTGAGATTGCCAAACGGATCTTCTGCGATGCGATCCGGGCGACGAATCCATTGTCGTACAGCGGTATATTCTGGTGCTTCGGCCGAAGCGAAACCAATTCGAGCCGGCTGTTGAGCCGCCTGAGCGGCCGCGATGACCTGCACCACTTTCTCACGCAGGAACGGGACGTAATCCGGATCAGCATCTGTCCCCAGACATCCCATCGACGCAGGGGCCGAGTGAGAATGTGTGGCGGAAATCAGGATGCGATCGGTCGGAATCCCGGTCTTCACTTTCGCAAGAGCTTTGATGTCGTCCAGTAGAACTCGGCCAATCATACAACTATCAACAACCACGATCGCCAGTTGTTCTTTACCATCGCCGAAGTACAAAGCTCGCGCCATCACTCGCGTCTTGACCTTGTCCAGACTGCGACTAGTCATGCCTCCATTGACCAGGACCGGAAGCTTGTCTGGTGTGACATCCACGACAGCAGCACCGGCCTTGAAATCTGCTTTAGCCAGACCTGGAGCTGGCACCAGCAGCATCGCAAGAATAAACAGGAGTCGAGCCGGAAGTGGACTTGTCGAAGCAGGGGCTGTGATCATCTTGAGATCTCCACGACAGAGGATTGCCGAAGCTGGGGAGGATTTTTTTCGGTGGGAGGCTTGCGCCGCGAGGGGAAGGTCCTTGAGTGTCGATACCGCAAATCTTGTCCCGTCGGCGGAGCGACGGGTGTACCGTACACCCGTCGCTCCGCCGACGGGCGATACATGTTAGCAGCGACCTGCAGCATTCTGGTCGAACCAATCACGTCTCGCAAACGCCACAGACAAATTGATCATTATGCCTCTGCAGTTCGCACCGATCACTTTTCTTGCGTGGCCCGCTTTCGGCCTCCGGGCTTTTTTTCATTCTCAGCCTCGAACGATGTCGAAAAAGGATCGGGCGTGCCGGACTGACGTGAGATCTCCGATACTGTGCTTGCCAGTCGAGTCTCTTTCGATGCTGATTTGCCGTTGCGAGCGGAATCGATGGTTTCTATCAGACGATTCAATTGTTCGGTCGGCCGTCGGAACCAATCAAGGCTCCACAGATGATGAGTCAGCCAGCCCTGACTTTGCAGTACTCCGTCTGTCGTCCGATTACGATCTCGGGCGGATCGAGCGGAACTCCACGTTTCGCCATCGACGATAATCCCCATGAGATAGCGACTTGAATTGTCCGGATCGACAATCGCCAGATCCACATAAAGCCCAGCAAGCCCAACCTGCTTCACGACAGCGTATCCTCGTTCCTCCAGTTGACGTGCCACGACATCCGCAAAGCGATCGCTGGAGCGGCCGCCTCGTGCGGCATCAAACTCGCCGCCTTTCTCCGCGAACCGCAGATACTCACGAAACACCGCTGGCCCGCGTCCGGTCGCGCGAGTCAAATCGATGTCTTCAGCATGCATCGAAGAAAAGATCTGCAGCACTCGTTTGGCACGAGTCATCAGCACATTCAAACGACGCTCACCACCGGTCGCAGACACAGGACCAAAGTTTAGAGAAACCTTGCCGTCTTCACCCGGCCCATAACCTACAGACACAAAAATCGCATCCCGTTCATCGCCTTGCACGTTCTCAAGATTCTTCACAAAGAACGGATCAGCCGCGTTGGGATCGAAGAATGAATCAAGCTCCGGATTGTTACGCCTCAGCTTCGCGAGTGATTCCAGAATGGCATCCCGCTGAGTAACGGAGAATGCGGCAACTCCAAGTGTCCACTGCGGACATTCTCGGGCGTGCCGAATGATGGCTTCCGCCACGACGTTGGCTTCGATTTCGTTGCGGCCTTTCAGAAAACGACCGGTCTCCACGAAACGCCATTTGACGCCCAATTCGCCTGATCGCTCAGGCGAAGGAACGACGTACAACTGATTGTCATAGAACTCCCGATTCGAGACCGCGATCAGCGATTCATGTTTGCTGCGATAATGCCAACGCAACATTCTTTGCGGCATATTGCGAGCAATCGCCAGACCAAGAATGCTCTCGACATCCCCCGCCTGCATTTCGAGTGAACCTTCTTCGCTGGAGGTATCCCCCAGCATGCGACCGAAGAACTGCGTCGGAGGCATTTGTTTATCGTCGCCAACCACAACCATCTGACGACAGCGAGCCGCCGCGCCCAGAGCTTCGACCGGGCGAACCTGCGAAGCTTCATCAATCAGCAGCATGTCGAACTCAAGGACTCCCGGCTCCAGATATTGAGCCACCGACAACGGACTCATCATAAAGACCGGCTTCACAGCCTGCACCGCAGTACCAGCTCGCGCAAGAAGTTCGCGCAGCGGAAGATGGCGACGCTGTTTCTGCATTTCATGTTTCAGCAACTGAACAGCCTCAGGCGTGTGGCCTTCGCGAGAACGTCCGATCCCCTTCCAGTGCGAGTCGGCGACTTCTGCACGAGCGATCTCGAGGCGTCGAATATCGAGGCTGCAGAATTCTTCGATGAGTGTTTCGAATTTAACTCCTTCAAACGTTTCCAGAGTTGCAGATTGCTTCAGGACAGCTCGCAACAAAGCTTCCGCTCGAGCCAATCGAAAAACAGTCGGTGCATCCCTGGGAGAAATTCGGCCGGTGCTGATTCTTTCCACGAGCACTCCGCCGCCAATAGTCGCCGCAGCAGAATTTGAACGTCGATAGGTCTGCCACTGCTGAAGTCCTTCTGGATTCTTTGACCATTCCACCAGTCGCCGTCGAATCTCTGTCAGAGCAATGTCTTCCAATGATGTCACGGAATCTGCAATGTGGGCGGTCGCGGAGGCCCAAGCGCGCAGCGAGCGATCCTCAAGCTGCAAATCTGGTTTTTCGCTTCTAAAAGCGACTAAGAAATTCAGTTGCAACGATTCGCCCAGACGACGATACCCTTTCAGAAACACATCCAGCTTTTGAGCAACGTCCGTGGCAAGGCGTTTGAGTTCCTCCCTGGATTCCAACGAAGCCAACATCGAGCGGAATCGTGGCGAGACGCCCGATTTCACCGTGGCATCATCCCACGCTTCCCAAGTCGCAATGCGTTTCAGATCAGTCTCCGGACCAAGCCATAAACGCCCAAAGACGTTGCTCGCAAACGTATCAGCCTCGGCCAGTTTTTTGACAGCGATCTGACGTCTGTGCAGAAGCTCAAGGATGTTGAGGCGTGCTTCAAATGCTCCAGGTTGTGGCCCGGTCAGAAGACTCTTCAGCGTTTGCCGAGCTTTACGATAGGGCGCGTGGAGCATGCGACAGAGACATCGACCATACATCGTGTAGGCATGGTAATCTTCGGCAACATCAAGATCCCAGGCAGACTCAGCAACCTTGCCCCGCAGTTTCTCATTCGCTTCGAGAATCGCACGAGCGTGGTCGGCGAGTTCTTTAATGGCGTAGCGATGATCGGTCCAGATCAGATTTGCCGCCGCGTGCTGATCGATCTCGGGCGCAACAAGCAGTGCATCGACAGTTCGCAGGAGTCTACGAATCGACGACAACGAATTGACGGCATCGTCAGAAAGTTTCTTACGGAGAGTGGTCGCGGCCTCCGTTAACGCATCCAGATCAGCCATCCGTTGCGGCGCAGTTGTCAGCAGCCGTTCGAGGTCCAGGGGCAGTATGTGATCCAGAGTCGAGCCGCGCCAGGGATGTTGATTGGGATCGCCGATATCGGAGATGACTCGTGCAAGATCCGTGACAGCTTCCAGTTTCAGGGCGTATTCGTCGGAGTCCCAGTCTGCAGCTTCTGGTAACTGAAAATCGGGCAGCGGAGTCGCAGCGGCTCGCAAATCGATTAGTTCGCCCAGAATTTGATAAGGTGTCAGCCCGCTGCTGGCAAAACGAGTATGCAGCGTCGTCGCATATTCATTCAGTTTCTGTTGACGATCTTTGAGTCGACGAATGGTGTCCGGCAGATCGTCTGGAAGAACGGGAGCACCCATTTTCAGAGTGCGATCGACTTCTCGAAGAACAATGCGCTTATTGGACTTTCGAGAATGCAGTTCGAGGCATAATTCGCCGAGTCCGATGTTATCCAGTCTTCGTTTGACGACTTCCAGAGCTGCCATCTTTTCCGCGACAAACAGAATCGTCTTACCGGAACTCACGGCCGCCGCAATCAGATTTGTAATCGTCTGTGACTTGCCGGTTCCTGGAGGACCCTGAATCACCAGATTTCTTCCGCGAGCGGCTTCTTCAATCACAAGCGACTGAGAGCTGTCGCAATCAATCACATGCCGAGTCTTTGCCGCATCTAACAACCGATCGATATTCTCATTGCTTCGGCAGACAGATTCCACGGGTGGAAATCCATCCCGCAGAAGTCCAGTGATTAAAGGTTGATCCTGCAGGGGTCGGCCAGTCGGCCAGTTATTGGGATCAAGATCTCGATACATCAAAAGGCGAGTAAACGAGAAGCACCACAGCACGATGTCGTCAGCTCGCACCTCCCACCCTCGCTGATCGGCAATGACCTCCGTCACATCCTGAAAGTAAGTGGCCGGTGAGAGATCGTCTGTGTTGGGGACGTCTGGAAGGTTAATCCCGAAGTCACTCTTGAGTCGCACCTTCAGAGTCAGGTTGGTCTCAATTTCGCCGTCGTTCCAGGACAACGAGTAACGTCTGCCCGAGCGGCCTTTTTCAAGCACAACTGGGACCAGCAGCAGTGGCGCGTAGCGTGGTGCTTCGGGGGCGTCGAGTTCAAACCACTTCAGGAATCCGAGTGCCAGATAAAGCACATTGACTCCCTGCTCCTGCATCAGCGTGGAGCTGTCATCCATGAGGGCCTGAAGCCGACGATCCAGTTCTTCCGGAGTCAATCTGGTGTGCAACACATCATCAGTTGCAGCCATTGCGCCGGCGTTGTGTTTTCCTGACGCAGGTTCGGAACTCGGATGCGGGGCGAGTTCTGAATCGGGATTGAGGCGCGAATTACCAGCCGACGCCTTCTCAGCGAGTGGGCCTTCCTCAAAGCGCAACGCAGTGCCCTCATGGACGAGCATGCGAAACACGTCAGCCGCTGATTCGTCATGAACACCGATCGCCGCGCCGGGATTCCTGTCGCGAGGCATCGAGAGCAAGCGATTCGTGGTTGTGAGTTCCAGCAGATCCCGTCGGGCAAGTTCCAGCTGTTTGAGCAGTTGATCGGAGTTAGCCATGTGTTGTTTGGAGTATTGTGAGGCGAAACGCTCGGTGTTATGGGGACTTGATTTACGTCGATGTTGCTCATGCCTTTGATGTGAGTCTTCCGGCTCGCGCCAGCTCGCTTTTGACCTCACCCCTGCGATAGCGATTTCGTTTCACGGTAAGCCGCAGGCGACTGCCATTGCTTGCATCGACGCCTGCGGCTTGCCGTTAAACGAGACAGTCCGCTTTACTTTCAGCATTCATGTGAATGTGATCCCATCTGACTCATTGCTCTCGATCATCGATTCCGCATTTGCGACGCACATAATCCTGAAAAGCCCAGACAAGTTCTTCAAGAGTACTGATCGTTCCGTGAAAGGGACTGTGCTTCATGCCTCGTTGAAGGTCGGGATATAGGCGAGCGTCCTCGGCAAGAATCTGCTTGATCACAGCCACTTTGGCTTTGCCCCAAAGTTTTGTCATCAGTCGTGATCCAAACGTTTCCTTGACCGCTTTCAGCGCAAACACGTGCACAGTCATGTGGCACGACTCTGGTGACGTGGGAAAAACAGACATCACCTGCAACATCGCATCAATGCGCATGATGAAGATGTTGGGGAAGGTGTGATGCAGGCGATATTGATGAGTGCATCCAGGCTCCAGCAGGGAAAGAAGGCGATTGGCGACGCGGCGATACAACTCTGGTGAAACGATGGGCGATCGCAGGATCGTTCCCTCGGGAGTAATCACGTGTTCAATCTCTTCTTCGGTTCCGAAACTGACCAGTGTCTTTGGATGAATCAAAGGGACGTGGTAAGTTTCTACGGTGTTCTCTGCGACCACCTTCCAGCCAGCGTTGAAGTCATAGCTCCACGCGCCAGCCTGTTGCCATCGTTCTGCCGGGAACTCATCCATGACAGGAATCAGCGGCCCCGGCACATCACGCAGGGTCGGAGCATCATCATTCAGTGTCACAAAAATCATGGGGCCACGCACTTCCGTGCGAAATGATTTCAGACACTCTGGCCCCCCAGGCATCGGCCGAAAATTCTGCGCGAACGGAATCTTTCCGGTGCGACCATCAGCGTTAAACTGCCAGCCGTGGTATTGGCAGGTCAGCTCTTTTGAGTGACCACTTTTCTCATGACTCAACAGACAATGGCGATGCGGACAGACGTTCAGAAACGTGCGGATGGTGCCCCCGAAGTTACGAATAATGATCGGAGTTCCAAACAGTTCCCGAGTCAAAAAGTCACCGTCCGCGGGAAGATCGCTCAAGCTTGCCACGGCCTGCCACGACGGTCGAAACAGAACGTCAATTTCCTTCTGATACTGCTCAGGGCAGAAGTACAGAGACGGCTTCAGAACGTGTGGCAGACGACACTGATGGACAAACATTGAGCGTTCTTCACTGGGAATCGGACTTATCAGCAGCGCAGGTTCGAGACTCTGATCGATCGCAACGATCGCTCAGTTAGTTCTCGATTGCTCGCTGCAATAGATTCGCTGTCATCTTCTGAACTCGTTCATCAGGACCATGAGGCCGACTGTGATGTGACCATGGCAACGTATGCCCCGGAGGATCTCCCAGAGCCTGAGCCCACCAGATAGTCGCCGCGTTGAAGACGAAGTTATTCTTCGGACCGGGATAGATCGTGGCGGTCCATTGCTGAGGATTCACTCCGCCCTGCCATGCTGTTCCGGCAGCGACAACTTCCAGACCAGGAATCTCAGCCGGCTGACCGTGATACTCCCAGCCAATCAGTCCCGGAATAAACTCTCCGTTCTTAACGCCCGCATCCTTGAACATCCAGTGGTCGGCTTTTGTGACAACCCAGTCACCGCCGCCATTGACGGGTTCAATATTGCGAGCCCCCATAAGCAGTCCTTCGTCAGGTCCACGATGAGGAAATGGTCCGTTGTCTTTTTCGCGACCCACTGCGTAATCATTCTCCGCACCATACGGGCCGCCGCGGAAGAATATGCGGTTAGGATTTCCGGTGGAGGATGCTCGCAGTGGAGTCACCCAGCACACACTGTTACCGGAGAGAAACAGCAGATCGACGCCTTCATCACGCATTTTCGACACGCTGTTGAACTGGCGAATATCCCAGTACTCATCATGACCAATGCTGACAAATGATTTGCATTTCAAGCCACGATCGGGAGTTATCATGTCGCTGTTAGAGCAGTAAGTAACGTCGTAGCCGTTCTGTTCCAGCCAATAGGTCATCGGGAATTCATAAGGAATGAACTCTCCTGAGCCAACGCTGAGCGGGTCGTTGACCACAGACGTGTATTGAGCTTCTCGACCATAAGGACGATCGAAACTCACATCAGCCCATGGTCCCTGACCGCCTTTGGGATGCGTGTAAACAGAGTAATGGCTGGGCCAGACGTTGTAAGCTTGCCAGGTGTTATCCGAACATTGAAACAAGACATCAGCCGGTCGTTCATCGCGTACGATAAAAATGACGTAGCTCTGCCAGTAAGGTTCATTGCCTTCCGGAATCGTCGTCATGCGTCCTAGATAGACGCCGCTGATCCATTCTGAGGGAATCGTCAACGTTACCGATGGCTCCCAATGGCATTCGTGCAGATCTTTCTCGCCGATGACTGGTTCCGGCTGTGTGACGCCTTTCACGCGATCAATCGTCTGCATCAATCGAGCACCGCGGCCGCCGTAGTATCCTGTTCGGAAGATCTCCAGCTTGAAGTCTCGCGCAGGTTTTGAAGAGACCATGATGTCAATCTTTTCACCCGCGAGGACGCTTTGCTTTGAGCAATAGCCTTCGATGTTCCAGGAACGGCATCCGGCCCCGTCGACTTTGACTCGCGTCAATTGCCAGTCGATTGATCCCGGCAGTTGATTTTCCTTCTGGATGAGATTCTCTGCAAACGTCGACAGGCTGCTGACCATCAGCACAGCCATGGTCAACAAACAGCGAACGCTGAATTTTATCAGGGAATATCGATGTTCGAAGCCGACAAGTGGCTCAGTGCATTTCGCGAGGTCTTTGGCCATGTTGGTGATTCCTTAGAGGCGAGTGAATGAAACAGGCGGGACGCTTGACGATGTGACGCAGAGTCCCGGATGATAATGTTCCGCCACCAAAATCTCCCTCATGGTCGAAAAATCGATTTCTGAGTCTCGCCTGTTGATTCTTAAACTGATTTTGTCGGCCTCAAGTCTTTGCTCTACCTTCCGTCAAGAAAGTAACTGCTGTGCTCATTTTCGATGCTCATCTGGATCTGGCTTTGAATGGTGTCGACTGGAATCGTGACATGCGATGTTCGGTCGACGACCTGCGTGCTCATGAACGTCATCTGGGAATGACCGAGGCCGGACGCACCGGAAGTACGCTGAGTCTTCCGGAATTGCGAGCGGCTGAAATCGGAATCTGCCTTTCCACGCTGCTGGCTCGTCAGGAAAAGGAGATCAACCACTCGTTCGGCTGGACGTCTCCTCAAACATGCTACGCAATGGCCCATGCTCATCTTGCGTGGCATCGTGCAATGGAACGAGCTGGCCTGATGCGGTCGATCAAAACTAAACGTGATCTGGCTCACCATATTGATGACTATCGCAAGAACCCAACGACCGCACCGCTGGGTTTCATTCAGACGATGGAAGGTGCGGATCCCGTGCTGATTCCGGATACGATTGATGAGTTTTACGAACACGGTCTGCGAGCTATCGGCCTGACGCATTACGGTGCTAATCGTTACGGTGGTGGCACGGCCTGCGAAGTCGGGTTGGCTCTGGATGCGATTCCTTTACTGAAACGCATCAGTGAACTGGGAATGACGCTGGATGTGACGCATCTGTCGGACGTCGCATTCTGGCAGGCACTGGAATACTTCGACGGTCGCATTCACGCGAGTCATCAGAATTCACGTCGCCTTGCACCGTGGCAGCGACAGTTTTCTGACGAACAATACAAAGCCGTCATCGATCGCGATGGTGTCATCGGGATGGCATTTGATGTCATCATGCTACAGCCGGGCTATGTGCGTCGAGTGACTCCCGCGACAGTGACGATGGAACGCGTTGTTGACAATATCGATATCGTCTGTCAGCTGGCCGGGAATACTCGTCATGTTGGAATCGGCAGCGATCTTGACGGCGGATACGGAGTTGAGCAGACACCTGCCGACTTCGATCGTATTCGTGACCTGCAGCGACTGACGGAAATGATGTCAAAGCGAGGGTACACGGAAGCCGATATTGCCGGCATCATGCATGGCAACTTCCTGCGATTCTTCAGCGAAGTTCTGCCGGATTAGTTTTCTCAAGGTATTTGTCATGTCCAGCGTATCTGCAATCACGGCCGAAGAGTTCGTCTCGAAGCTTCCTGAACTTCCGGAAGCAGGTCGCTGGCATGAACTTCATGACGGTCTGCCCGTACTGCTGTCAGCTCCTGACGATGTCCACGGGACGATTGTTCTGAATCTGACTCGCGCGCTGGCAACCTGGTTGCAGGGCCAGCCCGTGGCAACTCGAGGTTATGCGTGTCCGGGGATTGGTTTGCACGTCAAGTCTCAGCCGGACACGGTTTATTTTCCGGCGATGAGTCTGTTTAAAGATGGTCGGCCGTTTTCACAATTCGATCGCACAATTGCCTCAGAGGTTCCCAAACTGGTGATCGATCTGGCCTCGTCCAATGATCGTCGCACGGATATGCGTCTGCGGACAACGGCTTACCTGAAGCACGGCGTTGAAGTGATCTGGATACCAGACCCATTCAAGAAAGAGGTTCAGGTCATTCGGCGTTCAGCTCATACGCTGGCCCTCGGCAAATGGCAAATTCTGAACGGCGATCCTGTTCTTCCGGGGTTCCAGATCGAAGTCGAAAAGATCTTCGCTCAACCAAAGTGGTGGAACGGCGAACTGCCGGAGTTCTCGGTGGTGCAGGAATAAGCTTGTGGCGGAATAGAAAATCCCGTCGACGGAGCGACGGGTGTACGGTACACCCGTCGCTCCGCCAACGGGATTTTTACGCTCTCCCGTCGTGCCGCTCGGCCTCGGCCGATCCAGCCTCTACTTCCGCTGATCCAGCGCGACATAGTCGCGAACTGTTGCGCCCGTGTAGATCTGACGCGGACGGTAGATGCGACTAGTGTCTTCGTCACGCTGTTCACGCCAGTGAGCCAGCCAGCCTGGAAGGCGGCCGATAGCGAACATCACCGTGAACATGTTCGTTGGGATGCCCATCGCTCGGTAAAGAATGCCGCTGTAGAAGTCGACGTTCGGATACAGTTTGCGGCTTACGAAGTAGTCGTCTTCCAGAGCGATCTTTTCGAGGTTGCTCGCAATCTCCAGCAAAGGATCGTTGATCCCCAGTTCCTGCAGAACCTGCCCAGCCATCTTTCGCAAAATCGTGGCTCGTGGATCGAAGTTCTTGTACACGCGGTGACCAAAGCCCATCAGGCGGAAGCCGCTGTCCTTATCCTTAGCCTTGGCAACATACTTCTTATAGTCATCTCCGTCTTCGTGAATCATCTGCAGCATTTCGAGCACGGCCTGGTTGGCCCCGCCATGCAGAGGTCCCCACAGAGCACAGATGCCGGCTGAGATTGACGCGAAGATATTGGCACGGCTGCTGGCAACGATACGAACTGTTGATGTACTGCAGTTCTGCTCGTGATCCGCGTGCAGGATCAACAGCATGTTCAGCGCCTTCACCAGCACTGGATTGATTTTGTATTCCTCGGCCGGAACAGCAAACATCATGTTCAGGAAGTTGGCACAGTAGGACAGATTATTCTGAGGATAAATCGTCGGCTGGCCAATCGACTTTTTGTAAGCATAGGCTGCGATTGTTCGCACCTTGGCGATCAGACGCACAATGTTGACGTCGGAAATGTCGTCTTCGGTGCCGGGGTAGTAAGTCGAAAGAGAAGAAACCATCGCCGACAGAATCGCCATCGGGTGAGCGTTTGGCGGGAATCCTTCGAAGAACTTCTTCATGTCTTCGTGAATCATGCTGTGATAAGTCAGCTGAGCACGGAATGCCTTGAGTTGTTCCGGGGTTGGCAGTTCGCCATACAGAAGCAGCCACGACGTCTCGACGAAGTCTGAACGTTCCGCTAATTGCTCGATTGGGTAACCGCGGTAACGCAAAATGCCTTTGTCACCGTCGATAAACGTGATCGCACTTTTGCAGGCACCGGTGCTGTTGAATCCGGGATCCATCGTGATCGCGCCGGACTGAGCCAGCAACTTGGTGATATCGACAGCGGTTTCATTCTCCACGCCGCGAATCACCGGCAACTCGTAGGATTTACCGTCAAGAGTCAGACTGGCCGATGACATAAATTCGGGTTCCATTCAATCATGAGATACTTCCCGGACGCAGCGCCGCTGCCAACACGGGAAAAACGAACAGGTTCTCGCCTTGTTCTGTGCGCCAAACGGTATCACGAGAACCGCAAAAGTAAACTCACCCGCGCCGGAACATCTTTTCCGAGATTGGAATCGTGCAGGTCATCCGGAATACACAGGCGGGGCAGAGTCGCCTGTCCCGCCGACAAAACGCTGTTTCCACTACCAAAACCGGTCATCTGCCCGTTATCATCGCGAAGTTCCATGCAGCCCTTAGTGGCCGGCGCGGCGAGTTCAGGCACGATCTTTCGACACGATCTTTCGATTTGAAGGACCTGAGAATGGCAAATCGACCAACTTCCGGACTGTGCATTCCTTCTCAGCACGGGCTTTCTCGTCGCGGATTTTTCTCCCAGGGAGCACTCAAGGCCAGTGCGATCGGTGGCGTCGCAGGTTGCTTTGCCGCCGATATGGGCCAGATTCACGCCCTGCGTTCGGAAGAAATTGCGGGCGAATTGAAACGGCAGGACAAGCGAGTCATCCTGCTGTGGCTGGCCGGCGGTGCCAGTCAGTTTGAAACGTGGGATCCGAAGCCAGGTGCCAAAACCGGAGGCCCATTTCGTGCGATTCAGACCAACGCGACTGGAGTGCAGATCAGCGAATTGCTGCCGGAACTTTCGCAGAGAATGCAGCACACCGCCATCATTCGATCGCTCAATACAAAAATTGCCGACCACGGTCGCGGCGCGGATCTGATGGAGACGGGGCGTCTGAAAGACCCAAGCATTCTCTATCCGGATCTGGGCGCTGTGGTCGCTCGTGAACTGGGTCGGCTGGAGAGCAAAGTTCCGGACTATGTGTCGCTCTACACATCAACCGAAGGACGACGCAAAGGGACCAGCGGATTTCTGGGCGCGCGGTATGCTCCGATGTTTCTTTCCGAAAGCATGATTCCGCCCAATATCGTCAGGGCGGAGTCTCTCCCTGAGATTGATCACAAGGACCGGGCAGCATTGCGAGATGCGTTGGGCCGACGTTTTGCGAGCGTTCGCCGCAGTGATTCTGTCGACAGTCAGAACTCGGCGTATCAACGAGTTCATGGACTCATGGCGAGTGCCGAACTATTCGATATCTCAAAAGAGCCGACCGATGTGCAGGCGCGTTACGGACCGACTCAGTTCGGCCATCAATGTTTGATTGCTCGCCGCCTTGTTGAAGCCGGTGTTCCGTTTGTCAAAGTCGCTCGAGCGTGGTGGGACAGCCACGGTCAGAACTTCGAAACTCATCAGGAGCTGTGTGCCGATCTGGACCATTCCATGTCGGTGCTGCTGGATGATCTCGAACAACGCGGACTGCTGAAAAACACTCTGGTCATCACACTGGGTGAGTTCGGAAGAACGCCGCAGATTAATTCGAGCCTTGGACGAGACCATTTCGCCAGCGCGTGGAGCTGCAGCCTGTCAGGGCTTGGTATTCGAGGCGGTGTGGCTTACGGGAAGACAGATCCTGAGGGCCACACAGTTGTCGAAGGCGAAGCGTCGGCGGGAGACTTGTTTGCCACCATCCTGACCGCACTTGGAATAGATTACAAACACGAATACACCGTTGGCGCACGGCCTGTTCCGTTGGCCGATTTTGGTTCGGAGCCAATCGCGGAAGTACTCGCGTAGGTCCGGCTGAGGTAGAGAGCGCTACGTTTTTGTTGTGCGGAAACGCATCGACAGAAAATCCCATTCAGGATTTTGTTTCTGTGAGTGCTGTGCTTCCCACTCGGAGTTAAACAACACGGCCAATTGATCGTACTGGTCGACGACCTGCCGACTGGAAGACAACAGCTGTAGCTCGGACTTGCATCCCGGCTTCGGCACAACCCACCGAGCCACCTTATAGTTCAGCCAGCGAACTTCCGTTTCGGTATCATACTCGGACTGCAGACGAAACTTGACCACGTCAAACTGCAGTTCACCCACCGCCGCGAGGATCAACTGTTTGACAGAAGTGCTTGGAGTCTGAAAGACCTGAATCGCGCCTTCTTCAAGCAACTGAGTGAGACCTCGTTCAAACTGCTTGCGGCGTCCGGTATCCATGCAGATCATCATCGCAAAGAACTCCGGAGAGAACTGCGGCAACGGTTCAAAGTTGACAGGAGCCCCTTCGCAGATCGTATCCCCTAACAGGAATTCACCAGGATTCACCAGGCCGATGATGTCACCCGGAAAGGCTTCATCCATCGTTTCGCGTTCCTGTCCGAACAATTTGTGCGCACGCTTCAGGCGGATCTTTTTTGCGGTCCGAGGATGATAAACTTCCATCTCCCGGCGAAAGGTTCCCGAGCAGACTCGCACAAAGGCGACGCGGTCACGATGTTTCGGATCGAGGTTCGCCTGAATCTTAAACACAAAGCCAGAGAACTCCGGCCGTGCGGCTGGGATAGGCCCTTTGTCGCCCATCCGATCTCGCGGTGTGGGACAGAGTTTCAGGAAGCCACGCAGGAATTCTTCGACACCGTAGTTCGTCAACGCACTTCCGAAGAAGACCGGAGACACTTCACCCGCCAGAAAGCGATCACGATCATACGTCGCACCAGCGGCTTCCAGCAGTTCGACTTCTTCCCGCGCCTGCGCGACGATGCCCTGTGGCATGTTCTCCGGATCAACTTCCGACAGCGGCATCAGCTTTGACGCAAGCCGATGAGTATTGTCGCGTGACTCAAACACAAAGGCGTTTCGGGTGGCCAGATCAATGACGCCTCGAAAGTCGAAGCCTGTGCCCAAAGGCCAGTTGACCGGAACAGGAATGATCCCGAGTTTGGACTCGATGTCTTCCAGAATCTCAAGCGTTTCTTTGCCCGGACGATCCACCTTGTTGACGAAAGTGATCACCGGGATTTTGCGAATCCGGCAGACGTTGAAGAGTTTCTCTGTCTGACTTTCCACACCGTTAGCAAGGTCCAGCACCATGACCGCGCAGTCGGCCGCGACCAGAGTACGATAGGTATCTTCGCTGAAATCCTTGTGTCCGGGCGTGTCCAGCAGATTCACCTGACAGCCATCGAATTCGAACGTCAGCACGGTTGAACTGACGGAGATCCCGCGTTGCTGCTCGAGTGCCATCCAGTCGGATGTAGCAGACTTCTGATTCTTGCGACCGCGAACAGCTCCCGCCGTCTCCAGCATCCCGCCATACAACAGAAGTTTTTCGGTCAAAGTCGTCTTGCCCGCATCCGGATGCGAAATAATGGCAAACGTTCTGCGGCGAGCAATTTCTCGCGTGACTACGGGATCAGTAGAGCTCATCGGGATGGATTCAGGATCAGGAAAGGAATAGACGGCGTCCGCCAGCAACGTTTTCTGTCGGAGTGATACGGTTCAGGCACGACGATTACAACTACAATCACAACGTGTGTCTGACGTGTCTCAGAGACGGTGGTTCGGCAGCAGTCAATTATTCAAAATCGCAGGCACGTTCCAGGTGCCGCAACTCCGAGAACTCGGTGGATATTCACAAGTGGCGGACGGTGCACGGAATGTGCCCGCTACTTTTGAACGATGCTTGCTGTAAACGAAAGTGTTCTGAATAAAGAAAGACGAGCCATGGTGGGGCTCGTCTTTCAGGAATTCAGAAGAATTCAATTCAGTGCCGGAACGTGAAGATCACAGCGACGCCTTTCCGGTGTTCGACATGCGATTTCGAACCTCTTTCGAGCGTCCCGCGGGAGCTTGCTCAGTCTTAACCGTGTTGCGAATCTGTCCCTGAACAGCACTGGATTGCGGTAGTTCCGTCAACCCGGTTGTATTGGCAGGAACTCGTCGCGGCTGCTGCGGAGGCATCTGCATCGGAGCTGGTTCCGGTGCAGGTATCGATTCCGGCATCGGCATCGGTGTACTCTGTTGAACCGGCTGAGTTGCAGGAGCACCCGGCACCAGCATTGGACTCGATGTCGCTTCTGAAGCAGAACGAGGAGGAATGCCGTCAACAACTCCAGGAATGTGTGGACGATCCGGACTGCTTTGGCTTTCCCACGCATTGATCCCCGGACCACCCGTGAACTCCGCCGGCACAGCATCGACGTGTGTGTTGTCCAGAGCATGCGTCATCGCTTCGCCACGGCGCTTTGCATCGTCGTAGGCCCCCGGATTCCACTGACCTTCCGCCAGATAAATCGAATTGGCCTCCAGCAGTGTTCCCTTGCGGAAGTTCAGCTCAGTGATCGCCTTGTTGTATTCAATGATGCTGCGAAGGTAGCTCTGGTCAGCATCCCGACTGGTAATCTTTGACTCCAGAACGCGTCCCAGCGATATCGGATCGCGAGCTTCACTGATCAGTTCACGTTCTGATGTGGTGTCCGTGAAATCTTCTGCGACAGCAACTCGCTTTGCACCACTTTCCGCCAGCAAATACCAACGGTCCATTTCCAGAACAGCATTGTTCAGTTCACGGGCAATTTCCTGCTCCTGTTCCTGCAGAACTGATTTCGCCTTGCGGAGTCTTAGTTCATAGTTTCTAACCTGAGCCCTGGCCAGTCGCAGGCCGAGAGGCATGGAAAACTGAAGGCCTGCTCCCCAGCCGTTATTGTCACCCTGCGTCAAGGTCTCGTATGCACTGGCGTAGCCAGCGTCCGTCTGACCATCATCGTCTTCTCCGCCCAGCAGTTTGTCACCAAACCCATTGATTCGATACTGCGAAACGAGATCCAGGCGTGGACGAGAGAGGTTCTTTGCCGCTTTTAACTGGAGTTCCAGACTACGAATCTCCCATTTCTGTCGGCGTAGCTCCGGACGATGAGCTAAAGATTCAAGCAGGGACGATTCCCAGTTCGGAATCAACGGAGCTTCTGTCGGCTTATCAACAGGAGTCAGAAAATTCCCATCGTTCAGTGGAAGCCCAAGGAGACGCCTCAACCGATATTCCGCACTCAGGACGTCGGCCAATGAGCCCTTCATTCGTGCGTCAGCTTCATAGAGCCGATTTGCAGCCTGCGCTTCTGCATCTCGAGCATCTGCTCGGGTCGCGATCAGGTCCCGAAATGTCACGATATCTTCAAACGTCTTGATTTCCGATTGATAGAGCTGAAGCGCGAGATACAAATCCCAGTACTTCGTCTCTACATCGCGGACCAGCGTCGTGACGGACTGCTCAAAGTCTACCAGCGATATATCCGTATTGATGCGAGAGATGAGCACGCCCTGAGACACACCGCTCACACCGCGGACGCCCTGAGCAATCGGACCGGCGATGCGAGTAAACTCGGTGCCACCACCAGCCAACAACGGCTGACGATACTCAGCCTGAATCGATCCGGTGTAAGCTGAAGGAAACAGACGCTGGAGATTGTTTTGGCTGTAGTTCCAGTCGTGCTGAACCGCGACAGTACCGGAATTTGCCAACGCCTTTTCAAGTCGAGCCTGAAATTGTCCCGTATCCTCGGAAAGTACGTCTCCGGCCTGAAGACCAAGGTTAGCTGTGTTCTGTGGGTCTTCCGACTTGCCGGCCTGCAGATTGGATGTAAAGATCGGATCGAAGTCCGACAACGCTGCGTCAACACCGCGGTTTCCAAAAAGAAAACTGGTATCCTGAATTGCGGCATCGTAAACCGAAGCGACACGGGATGGGTTAGCTAGCAGTGCATTCCCGGGCGAACCGAAGGACTGGTCGTCGCGAAGAATCGTGGCATTGGACAATGCCATCTTGATGCATTCGTCCAGTTTAATATGCCGCTGAGACACTTCCTCAAGGCTGGTGATTCGCCGTGGGGCTCGGAATAGATTGGGATCACTCTCGCGTGATTCGGACTCGGTTGGATACTCAATTGACGTCGCAAAGTCTCGGTAGTGTTCGATCGTCTTGTCTTCACCGACAAGATATTGCAGTCTCGCACCCGGCCCGGCGCAGCCCTGACTCAGCAGTGCGGCGAGCAAAACAGTCGCCGTTGATCGCTTCCATCGGGTCGTTTTCACGCGGACAGCCTCCTGCAGGCACAGACTTCATGTCTTTGATAAGCTCCGACGCCGTTCTTGGTTTTGTGTCGAGCTTCTTTTCTGGTTCCCCACCCGGCAACAGCGCAACGCGCCCCTGTCGGGTGATCTCCTAATCGTTATCGTCAGAACAATCGTCAAACTTTGCCCAAACTTCCTGACAGGAACCCTTGAGCGGTGCTCAACCTGCCCTTCGGCAAGTATCGCCATTCGGAATGGAAACCGGCGGATGCTGCTCGATCGCTTCACGGATCGAGTTTCATTAACATCCCGACTCATCGCAGCGTGCTGTGGCAGACTCGCGAATTTGCAGGGATTTTTCGGATTCCAACGGTCGGGCTGACTTCGGATCAACGATCATGGGGACTTCGGCTCACGATAATCCCGGGCGGATTTTGGGTTCTGCCGAAGCGGTGATCACGGAGGCTGGCTGACGGTGAACCCCGTCAAACAATCAAGACTGGCGTGGAAGGAGCCTTGGTGCCCATCGAACGACAGTCGGACAAGAGTGTCCAACCAACATCTGGAACTTGAATTTTGGAACGATAACAATGGAAACAGCCACACTCCCCATAGTGACCAGAGAAACGCTGAAGCCCGGCGAAGTTCTCTGCAGCTACTGTACGGCGCGATGCTGTCGCTACTTCGCGATGGCGATCGATACGCCCAAGACGTGGGAGCAATTCGACAACATGCGGTGGTACATGATGCATGGCCCGTTTTCAGTCTTTGTTGATGGCGCCTCATGGTATCTGTTGATCCCGGGCGACTGTCAGCATCTGCAGGCCGATCATATGTGCGGAGCCTACGACACTCGACCGCAGATCTGCCGCGACTACACGACAGACTCCTGTGAGTATGACAACGACGGCGTGTACGATCAGTTGTTTGAGACGCCCGCACAACTGTGGGAGTACGCTCATGCAATTCTTCCGGCTCGAACGCGACGTTCGGCTGATGGCCGTGTCTCACTTCCATTGTTGCAGGCAAACTAGTGCTTCGTCAGACCTAAAAACTCAGGTTGGACATTCTTGTCTGACAATCCAGCGACGGGGCAAGAATGCCCATTGCCCTAATCAAGTCTGAATCAGGTTTACCAAAGCAGCAGTCATGACGATGCTTCTTCAAGTGCCGCAGTTCATCAGGTCTCGCCCTTAATTTCATTCGATTGGCCTTCTGACGTGTCCGACAAGAAAACACAGCGTATCAAACCTCAGACCCTACGTGGTTTTCGAGACTTTCTGCCAGATCAAATGATGGCGCGTGAGCATCTGATCGATATCGCTCGATCTGTCTACCGCAGCTATGGATTTGCTCCGATCGACACTCCAGCGCTGGAGTATGCAGAAGTCCTGCTGGGCAAAGGGGGAGAAGAATCTGACAAGCAGGTCTTCCGCTTCACGGATCAGGGCGATCGTGATGTCGCCATGCGTTTCGATCTGACAGTCCCACTGGCTCGTTTTGCCGCACAGTATGTTCAGGAACTGGGCGTTCCGTTTCGACGTTATCACATCGCTCCTGTTTGGCGTGGCGAACGACCGGCTCGCGGTCGCTTCCGTGAATTCATGCAGTGCGATTTTGATACGATCGGCACGATGAGCAATTCGGCGGATATCGAAACACTTTTCGTCATCAACGATCTGTTCGAAAAAATCGGAATTGAGCGGTTTACGATTCGAGTCAACAACCGCAAGGTGCTCAACGGGCTGCTGGAAAAGTGCGGCCTCGGTGAACATGCTGTCGGCATCCTTCGTTGCCTGGATAAGCTCGACAAAATCGGCCGTGATGCAGTCGCGGCAGAAATGGTGGAGCGAGTTGGTATCACTGCGGCCGGCGCTTCACAGGTTCTGGATATGGCTCAGTTAAAGGGCACTCCCGATGAGATCCTGCGTGGCCTCGACGGAATGCTGGCCGGAAGTCAGATTGGTGAAACGGGCGTGAATGACCTGAGGGAACTGTTTGCCTCGGTCGATGCTTGCGGCTGGCCGGCGGGCCGAGTTTCCCTGGATGTTTCAATCGCAAGAGGTCTGGATTATTACACCGGGACGATCTACGAAACTCTGCTGGGGGATCTGCCGGAAATTGGCAGTGTATGTTCCGGAGGCCGCTACGATAATCTGGCCGATCTTTTTACGGCTCAGCAACTTCCTGGTGTTGGAGCGAGCCTGGGGCTGGATCGAATGCTGGCAGCACTCGAAGAACTGGGACGCACTCAGAAGGCCACAACACCGGCTCCGGTGCTGGTCACAATGTTCGATGCTGGCCGAGTCTCGGATTATCTGCAGATTGGTCGCCGCCTGAGACAAGCCGGAATTGGTACTGAGGTATATCCTGAAGCGAAGAACATCGGCAAGCAGATGAAGTATGCGGATCGTAAAGGATTCCGACTGGCGGTGATTGCCGGCGGAGATGAATTTGCGGCCGGTCAATTTCAGGTGAAGGATCTGCAGAACGGCACTCAGGCGTCGGTCGCGGCTGCAGACCTGATCGCTCATATTTCCGCTTTGCTTTCACCACCGAAATAGCTGAAACCAAAGATTGACTGAGCTGGACAAACAAGGCTGCAGATTGACTGCATTCAGACCGTTGGAATAGTTGCGCACTCATGGTTGAAAATCTTCCCTTCGACACCATTCGCCACAAAGCTCTCACAATTGATGGCTATTCGCGAGCGGCCGTTCAGAGCTATTGGCGAGTTCAGGAGCTGAAGCTTGGTTTTGAACTGGGAGCAAGCCCCTGGAACTTCATGGGGACTCAGGTCTTCCTTGTGACACACGGTCATCTGGATCATCTGGCCGCGTTACCCGTTTATGTCGCGCGGCGACGCATGATGAAAATGGATCCGCCAACGATCTACCTGCCGGAAGCGATCGTTGACGACGTATGGCGTGTCGTCAAAGCCTGGCAGAAGCTGGATCGAGGACGCATGATGTGCGAACTCGTCGGCGTGAAAGAGGGCGACATGATTACGCTGTCACGTGAGCATCGATTTACCGTATTTCCGACGAAGCACACGGTGCCCTCGGTCGGCTATATCGTTTACGACGTCCGCAAAAAACTGAAGCCCGAATACCATGGCCTGAAGGGCGATCAGATCCGAGACCTTCGGATGCAGGGTATCGACGTCGCGGCCGAGACGCTGACTCCTTTACTGTGTTTTACAGGAGACACGGCACCGCAGGGACTGGATGCTCATCCTGATGTTTACAAGGCGGAAGTGCTGATCACGGAGATGACTTTTTTCCGACCGGAGCACCGCAAAGAAAAGATCCACAAGTTCGGCCACATGCATCTCGACGACATTCTGGAACGCGCGGAGAAGTTTGAGAACGAGCTGATCATTCTGGCCCACCTGAGCACTCGCACTCATGAAGCAGAAGCTCGCCGTCGCCTTGAACAGGTGCTGCCGGATTCATTGAAGTCTCGCGTCAAGTTGTGGAATTAGTCTCACGAACGAGCAATGTCGATTGTGGCCACGGAGCATTGGGCATCGGCATATGGTTGATGTAATCGTTTAACGGCAAGCCGCAGGCGTGGTTGCCCATTTCGCCTACGCCTGCGGCTCGCCGTTAAACGAGTATGCTCCGTGCGAGGCTGAACTAACCCCCTCCACAAAAGACGCAGCTTCAACAGATGCGTTGCCGTGAACTCCGCTCCCCGCTGCATTGTTTGTCTAAGAGGATTGAGTCAGAATCCCGCTGAAGATTGTCTTTTGATGAACAATTTCAGCGAGCGAAAACATGCCAGCACAGGACGGTGTTTCAGGTCAGAGTTTGACTGTCACTGACTTCTATCGGTCGTTTCTGAGATTTCGAATTGACCTGAAGATTACTCAGCCACGCACCGTCAGCCAGCCTCCACCGTTTACTCTCAACAACGCTCGCTTTCCACTGGAGAGTGTGCTTCGCCTCACACAACCGACAGCCAAAGGCGGGAAGACAACGCAGTATGTACTTGGTTCGTCGTGCAAAGCCGAACAGGTACACGTCACCGAGAATGTCTGGCATGAGCCCGCCGCTGACATGTGTCTCGTGGCATCGCCGGAAGAGTTTCTTGTCATCAAAAGCTGGGACCGCAACAATCGCGGAGTGATGCTCAACCCGCCAACACTGGGCGAACAGCCCGAACGTCAGGTAGGCCGCTGTTCAGAAGCTTTTACGGCTCTCAATCTGACTCACAAGTTCGCTGATGCTCGATTGTTGACATCCACAGAGGAGATTGTCGATGCCGTGCTGAATGACAGCCCGCTTGTTTCTCAGACGGAGTATGAACTGGAAAATGGCACGCACGTGTTTATTGAGTACCCTGTCAAAGTTGTCAACGCGAGCGAGCGTGAGATGTTTTATCAGGTCGATACCGGCCCAGTCCTCATTCCCGATGTCACCTCATTCGACGGCGTTCATGAGATCTCCATGCTGCGGCAGGCCTTTATGGCTCACAACACGCTCAACTGCACTGAGATGCTGATGAATGTGCCCACAGCGATTGGCGGTGGACTAAGCGTGAATCATTATTCGAGAGTTGTGAAGGTTCAGGCAACCAATCGCATGCTCGTTTTAGAGTAGTCCGCTGGTGCCGAACGGCAGAGTGTTCATCAGAGTTCAGTTGAATGCTGGCTGTTTCGTTTGGTTGCGAAAACAGTCTGGCTGACGCAGCACTCAGTCGCTATAGCAAAAAATCCCGGCGTCTGGATAGACGCCGGGATTTCAGGATTATGCGGACGATAGACGTCGTTGCACAGGCAACGTCCGGGTTTCTAAACCCTTATTTATTCCTCAGGCAATGTGTCGCGGTCGATGCCGTATTTCGCCCAGATGCTTCGTTCCCAGGCGATCGACGCCGGGTTACTCACGGAAGCGTTCAGCATCTGCTGCACGGCGGTGCCGTCGAAACCGGCCTGTTTGCCTTCGGTCATAAACTGCTGACGCAGAATGTCGTCGTCAGCGGAACGCTCGACCGGCTGAACTACGTAGAACGTGCTGAGATCTTCTGTTGAGACGATCCCGACTTTATCGTTTTCGATCTCTTCAAAAACGGTCTTCATGAACTTATCACCGGCAAATCGAATGCTGCCGCCGACTTCATCATTGAAGCGAACTTCGGAACGACGCAAAGTCGGACGCTGCTGCATGAAGTTCATCTGCGGAGTAATGGATTGTTCCATCCACGAAAACGACTGAGTCTGGCGAAGAGTCAACGCGGCTGAATCAGCTTTGCCGAGCACTGTCTGGCCTTCCACTGATGCCGACATGTCCTTGCGTTCGCCTTCAGGCTTTGCAAGTCCTTCGCTGATCATCTTCACCAGCTCTTCAGCTCGCTTCTTCACAAGGTCACGGGCCTTGATACGCTTCCATGCCAAAACGACCTGATCCTTAATTCCTGGATCTTCCAGCTTTGGCACGTGAGTATCAGCGAACTCTACAATCCACCACGCGAAGTGGACTTCGCCGCCATCAAGGTCGAAAGCATTCTTGACGCTCTGATTGCGAACAAACAAGTTTGTATCGTCAGCCATCGTCTTGGGGAACATGCCGAAGACCTGTTGAGCGACTGTCGCCCCAGCCTGCATGAACGGATTCTGCTGCGGGTCGGTCGCTGCGCCGATTGGATATGTTTCACCTTCAGCCAGATCCTGGAACGTAATCAGTGGCGTTTCGACAAAACTGCAACCATGCTTAGCTGCCAGTTCCTTCATTCCTTCATTCATTTCTTTTGCGTAATCACGCATCTTCTCATACAGGGCTTCATCGGAGATATCACGGTTTTCGGTGACAACTGCACGACGAACACTGGCTCGCTTGGCTTGCAGAGCCTTCAGATCTTTCATGACCACCAGCATTTTCTCATCAAGACTGGTGCGAACCTTCTGGTCCAGCAACTGATCGCGAATTTCGCTCTTCAGGTCATCATCCAATGGCTGATATTCCACTTTCGGAATAACAAAATCCGGCTTCGTGCTGTCCGCTGTTGCTGGTCCAGTTGCCGCTTCTGCTGCAGGAGCATCCGCAGCTGGCTTTGCTTCTTCCGCCGGAGCAGCAGGCGTCTCGGCCGCTGGAGCGGCTGGGGTTTCTGCCGCTGGAGCGGCTGGTTTTTCTTCCGCAGCTGCCGGAGCCGCTGGGGTTTCCGCTGGCGCAGCGGCGGGAGCTTCCTGTTTGGCCGGCTCAGCTGCCGGTGCAGGTTCTTCGGGCTTCGCCTCGTCAGCAAACGGTAGGCACTGATCAGCGGGAGCTTCAGCTTTTGGTTCTTCCGGCTTCGGCTCTTCTTTAGGAGCTTCGGCTTTTGGGGCCTCTGCTGCAGGAGCCTCAGAAGCTTGCGTCTCAGGCTTGGCTTCTTCTGCCTTCGGGGCATCAGCACCTGGTTCCGCCGGAGCTGGATTCTCTTTCGGAGCTTCTCCTTCTGGAGTCGCTGGGGCAGCACCTTCTGGCTTTGCAGCCCCTTCCGGAGCAGTACCACCTTCTGCCGGCGGCGTTGCAGAATCCGTCTTCTCTTCGACCTCGACCGGCTTCTTGTACAATCGCTCCTTATTCTCGTTGTAATACGCTTCTACTTCTGCATCGGTCGGAGCTGTCGTTGCCTGCTCAACGGCCTTGTATCCCAGCTCAAGATAAGCCAACTTGGCCTTCTGTGGCTGGCGGAACCCGGGAGAACCCGGCTCATCCATGTGAGGAAACTTCAAACGGTTTTCAGCGAACAGTTTGCCGACTTCAGCATCGGACGGGTCCGGAACTTCGCTCGTGAAAGCGTCTACATCCAGTCGAACTGCGTTTAATCGCTGGCTGACCTTAGTTCGCTTATAGAGTTCGTAGTAAACCTCTGGCCCCTGAGGTACAGCCGAGAAGTGGGGATTCAGATGCTGGTAAGCCATCTGTGCTTTGATCTCATTGCGAAAAGCATCCACCAGTTCTGCTTCGGTCACAACTTTACCGTTAAAACTGAGGCCATTGCGGATCTCCGCAAACATGGCCTTTGTCAACTTATTGTCGGTCCGCTTGTTGATGTAATCAAAAACCATCCGGTCCGTGACGACGATCTGAAGTTCATCAGCTTCGGCTCGCATCAGCTCGCCGAAAGTCATGTCGTCTTCCACGTTTCCGCTGTAGAACTGGAATTGAGGAGCGAATCGGCCCATTCCCGGGCCAATCGTCTTTTCGAACGCCTGGAACATGAAGCCGTTTGCGACGTTTCGCTTGAGCATCAGGTCGCCAATTCGACGTTCGTCGAAAGTGCCAAGAGTCGATGTGCGAATTACGGCATTGGCCGGGCTGATCAAGTCCGGAAGCACAAAACCGCAGACTCCGCCAAGAACAGCGCCCCCAATACCATATTGCATCCAGCGTCCAGCGCTGACCCCTGCGAATGCGAAAATGATTCCACCGAGAAGGACGCCCAGCATGACAAAATGCGAGCCCTCCTGAGAAAACACAGCATCAAGGGTGAAAGCCATCATCGAAAGGATGACGACTGCCACCATCCACACGTGCTGATTTCGACGAAAGAAAGTAAATGGAGAACTCATGTCGGGACGCTCGTACCGTTTGGAGGTTTCTTGTTCTGACCTTCGACCTGATCACTTGACAGAGGTCCGAAGAATAATTTATCCCATCACGCGAGATCCGACGGGAGTCGCGGATTCTAGCCGTCAGGAGGGTACAGACAAGGTCAACTGAAGTCCGACTTCCCCACACTTCAAGGATGAGGCACCTCGAAGTTTCTTGACTTCCGGGCCTTTCGCTGTCACGTTCCGTCCTCCTTTCTGAATCTCAAGCTTCTCGAAGCCTGCTGTTCCTGTCCAGTTTTGAAACCAAAGTTAGTTGTTCATGGCATCCCAGAAAAAAGCACTCGTGATCGTCGAATCGCCCGCGAAAGCCAAGAAAATCGCTGGCTTTCTGGGGGATGATTACATCGTTAAGGCCAGCATGGGCCACATCCGCGATCTTCCCTCCAGTGCCAAGGAAATCCCGGCGGAACTCAAAAAGGAGTCCTGGTCCACTCTGGGGGTAAACGTCGAAAATGACTTTGATCCGCTCTATGTGATCAGTCCGGACCGAAAAAAACTGATCGCCGAACTTAAAGATTCTCTGAAGAAGGTTCGCGAACTGGTACTGGCGACCGACGAAGACCGCGAAGGCGAAAGTATCGGCTGGCATCTGGTGCAGGTTCTGAAGCCGTCCGTGCCGGTCAGCCGCATGGTATTCTCAGAAATCACAAAACCGGCGATCCTTGAAGCCATTAAGAATACTCGGCAACTGGATGAAAACCTCGTTCAGGCTCAGGAAACTCGACGAGTCGTGGATCGACTTTACGGCTACACACTAAGTCCGCTGCTCTGGAAAAAGATCGCGCGAGGTCTTTCGGCCGGGCGCGTGCAAAGCGTGGCGGTCCGCCTATTGGTCATGCGCGAAATCGAACGCATGAAGTTCCGCAGCGGAACCTTCTGGGACCTGAAGGCGGCTCTTAAGGCGAAGACCGGGGGAGAATTTGAAGCGGTCCTGCAGACCCTTGGCGGGAAACGGATCGCGGCCGGACGCGATTTCGATGAGTCAACAGGACGCCTAAAAGATGGCTCTGATGTCCTTCTGCTGCAGGAGAGCCAGGCGAAAGCTCTGCTGGAGAAAGTCCGTTCCAATCCCTGGACGGTTTCCAACATCGAACAGAAGCAGCAGGTTCGTCGTCCGTACCCTCCGTTCACAACCAGTACTCTGCAACAGGAATCCAACCGCAAGCTGGGCATGACGGCTCGTCAGACTATGCAGACGGCTCAGCGCTTGTACGAAGATGGCCACATCACTTACATGCGAACAGACAGCGTGAGCCTCAGTGGTGAAGCTATCGCGGCCGCTCGGTCAAAAGTGGATGATCTCTACGGCAAGAATTTCCTCAGCCCGTCGCCACGCCAGTTCACAACCAAGGCCAAGGGCGCTCAGGAAGCACACGAAGCGATTCGCCCGGCTGGTACAGAAATGAAGACGGCCGATGAAATTGGCTTGTCCGGCGGCGAGTACAAGCTGTACCAGATGATCTGGAAACGCACGATGGCGACTCAGATGGCTGACGCCTTACTGCGATTTGATACGGTGACGATCACCGTGGACGACGCAGAGTTCCGAGCAAGCGGTCGAACTGTCGAGTTCGCTGGTTTCTTCCGCGCCTACGTTGAAGGCTCTGATGATCCGGATGCGGCGATCGAAGATCAGGATTCGCCACTGCCGCCACTGTCAGAAAAAGATAAAGTCGATTGTCAGAAAGTCGACGCGATTGCTCATGAAACCAAACCGCCTGCTCGTTTCACCGAAGCCACTTTGGTGAAGTCGCTGGAATCAGAAGGCATTGGTCGCCCGAGTACTTACGCGAGCATTCTGAGCACAATTCAGGATCGTGGCTACGTCCGCAAAAATGGCAATCAGCTGATTCCGACGTTCACTGCGATGGCCGTGACGAAACTTCTGGAAGGACACTTCCCGAATCTTGTTGACTTCGGCTTTACTGCAGGGATGGAACAAACGCTCGACGATATCGCGACCGGAGCAGCCGATCGTCTTCCGTATCTCCGCAAGTTTTACGCGGGTAAAGAGGGACTCGACGAACAAGTCAAACAGCGAGAAGGCGATATCGATCCTCGCGAAGCCTGTACGTTGCAGATTGACGGCCTGGATGCGGCTGTCCGCGTTGGCCGCTATGGCCCGTACTTCGAGAAGACTCAGGGCGAAGAGAAACTGACGGCGTCGATCCCCGACAGTATTGCCCCAGGAGAAATCACAAATGCGGTGGCCGATCGCCTGATCGAAGAAAAGCAGCGTGGCCCTCAGGCCATCGGTATGCATCCTGAAGAAGGGCTGGCTATTTATCAGATGCGTGGCCCGTTCGGACCGTATTTGCAGCTTGGCGAGGTGACAGAAGAAGCCCCGAAACCGAAACGCTGCAGTATTCCGAACTGCTTCGATCCGCTTTCGATCGATCTGCCCACGGCCATGGCCTTGCTGGCCCTTCCGCGACGTATCGGTAAACATCCTCTGACAGAAAAAGTTGTCAACGCAGGCATTGGTCGATTCGGACCGTATGTGACCCACGACAAAGTCTTTGGCAGCTTCGACAAGAAAGCCCACACCTACGATTTCAACGGGGAAACTTTCAACGTCCTGAATATCACGATGGATGCAGCCGTCGAGATGTTGCGTAACACGAAGAAGCGAGCCGCCCCGACGCCTCTGCGCGAACTGGGCAATCATCCCGAAGACAGCAGTCCGATTCAGATCTTCGAAGGTAAGTTTGGACCATACATCAAACATACCACAACGAATGCCACGATCCCCAAGGATACGGATATCTCCACAGTGACGCTGGAGCAGGCCGTGCAGTGGATCGCTGATAAGATCAGCAAAGGCGGCGGCAAACCCGGCAAGAAAGGCGGCTTCACAAAGAAGGTTGCCAAGAAAGCCGCCGGAGCTACCAAGAAAGCGCCGAAGAAGAAAAAAGCGGCAGAAGAATAGCCGTCTGGTGATTCGATTCGTAGTGCCGACTTCAGTCTGCTTCGCTTTCGCAATACAGACAGCGATGCTGGCTAAAGCCAGCACTACAAATCCTCACAAGTTGCTTCAACGCCCTGTTCGCGTCCGGTTTCGGGTACCGCTGTCAGTCCACAAGTAACGGAGCTGGCTCATGAGTGACGGGCCTTCAGGCATCAAACAAGTGATCGTGATGCGCCACGATCTGAAGATGCGACGAGGCAAACAGATTGCTCAGGGTGCTCACGCCTCAATGAGCTTTCTCTGCCGCCGATTGCAGAATCAGCCAGTTGTTTCTCTGAATGATTTTTCTGATTCAGAACGCGCGTGGCTGGCTGGATCCTTCGCCAAGATTTGTTGTCGAGTCAACAGCGAAGAAGAGTTGATGTTGATCCACGATCAGGCTCTCTCATCCGGCCTTCAGGTGCATCTGATCACCGACAGCGGTAAGACAGAATTCCACGGCCAGCCAACTCGCACATGCCTGGCAATTGGGCCTGATGATGCCGCGAAGATTGATGCCGTAACCGGACATCTGGAATTGCTGTGAGCAAGGCCTGCAAGAACGTGCTGAGCCGCTGGCGTTCGATTGCCGGGGAATGACTTGACATAACCCGATGCGTCAGCGAAGCATGCTTTTCAATCATGCCGCTGCCGGATCCCTCACTGACGTTTTGATTTGTGATATCCCAGTAATTCGCTGAACGCGATCATCTCTCAGGAGCCATACAGTTCGTCAAACACCCGCGAACAACGCTGTATAGACCGGAGCCCAATGATTGCGGCCCGCGTACCGCGAACCGGGCAACTTCGAAATCTCAGGGGTGCGACCAAACTCACCGGTCATTACGACCATCGTTTCGTCGAGCAGACTGGTCGCGGCAAGATCATCGATCAATGCCGACAGAGTCTGATCGAGTTGCGGCAATAACTCGTCACGCAATCTCTCGAAGTTCTTCTCGTGACTATCCGAGGTCTGGACCGGTCCCATGTTGGCCTGAACAATTTTGAAGCCAGCCTGAAGAAGTCATCTGTAACTCTCCTGCCACTCATATTCGCCGTGTTCCAATGCCGCCTCCAAAGTTCCAGAGGCTTTTTTCGACACGCTGTTTAGCCACCAGCGTGACTTCTGGTACTCTAAGTTTGTGACTGAGCCTTCAGCAGATTTGAAATCTCAAGTTTGCTGCTTTCAGCAATCAACCCACTTAACGGTAAGGATCCTTCACATGATTCGAATGGTTCGCAAGGTACTGCTCCTGTCGACGCTACTCTTGATTCTTGGTTCTGCTCAGGCTGATGAGTCGTCTGGCAAAAAGAAGGTGGCTTCCGGTAAGGCTCGTATTCAGGAAGCGGCTGAGAGCAAGGCCGACAAGCAAGCCGAGAAAAAGAAAGCCGCAAAGAATGCCGAGCCACCTGCTCCCACGCCAACGCTGGACAATGTTTCCTACGGCCCGCACCCAAAACAAGTTCTGACTTTCTGGAAAGCCGAAACCGAACAACCAGCACCGGTATTGTTCTTCATTCATGGCGGTGGCTGGCAGGCTGGCAATCGCATGGGCAGCATGGCCAGTTATGTTCCGGCGATGCACAAACACGGGATCTCCGTGGTTTCTATCGAGTATCGATTTATCGAAGAAGCAATCGCGGATGGCGTTGAACCTCCAGTCAAAGGATGCCTCCATGATGCCGCGCGAGCACTTCAATTTGTTCGCAGCAAAGCCGCCGAATGGAACATCGATAAGACTCGCATCGCCGCCGCTGGTGGTTCAGCTGGAGCTTGCTCAAGCTTGTGGCTGGCCTTCCATGATGATCTCGCGGACCCTCAAAGTGACGATCCGGTTGCTCGCGAATCATCTCGCCTACTGTGCGCCGCGGTCACGGGTGCTCAGACAACTCTGGATCCTGTGCAGATGAAAGAGTGGACTCCGAACAGCAATTACGGAAGCCACGCGTTCGGCATCTTCAAGGAAGTCGACGGCAAGAAGCAGCGCGACTTCGAAGCCTTCTTGGCCAAGCGTGACAGCATCATGCCGTGGATCCAGGAGTATTCACCGTACGCTCTTGTTACTGCCGATGATTCGCCCGTCTACCTTTTCTACAGCGCGCCGCCGGCTTTGGGGCAGGTTGAAAAAGATCCGACACACTCTGCGAATTTTGGAGTGAAGCTGCAGGAGCATCTGCAGAGTTTCAAAGTGCCGTGTGAACTGGTTTATCCGGGTGCAATGGATGTCACTCACAAGACTGTTCAGGATTACTTGATCGCTCATCTGACCGCGAAGCCGTAGGGTCTTCAGACGAAAAATTTGTGTGCCTCAGTGTTTTTGCGTGGAATGCCTTTCACTTGCCGTTGAGGTCATTGACAGCGTTTTTTGAACAGGAGGCAGCAGAAGTAACTGAGAAGAAACCCATGGCATACTGCGATTTCTCTGCTAACTCTGTTATCTCCTGTTCAAAACCATTTCGTCTTTTCGGTCGTGGGATTTGGCAAAGTTTTCACCGGGACGCTCACTTCGCCAACAGCAAATGCCAGCCGTAGCGGTAGAGGTTTCTGGAATCCGTATAACGCGATTCCGAGGCCGCGGAACCGAGAACAACGACGATCAGCCGCATCCCATTACGCTCACCCGTTGATACCAGGCACGCACCAGCTTGATCGGTCGTGCCTGTTTTTATTCCATCGTAGCCATCGGTTCCCAACAGCTCGTTCGTGTTCTTCCACAGAACATTGCGAGTGTATCCGCCGGGGCCAACCACCGTCGCACCTCGTTGACGCGTTGACGAGTACTGCCCCATCACCGGATTGGTCAGGGTTGCTCGAGCCAGAATGGCCAGATCGGCGACCGTCGACTGATGAGAGTCATTCGTCAGTCCATGGGGATTTGTGTAGTGAGTCTTCGTCATGCCAAGTCGTGCGGCTTCGGCATTCATTGCAGCCACGAATAGCTCCAGAGGATCCTGTTCCGGATCATTCGCAGCGGGGTTCTCAGTCGCCGCGGCAGAGGCTAATCGAGTACCGAAGTGTTCCGCCAACGCGACGCTCATGTCGTTTCCGGATGGCAACATCAAGCCGTACAGAGCTTCGCGCACGGGCACTGATTCACCAGCTCGAACATCCGCCGTGGATCCTCGAGTTTCATCCGCGCGAACGGACATTGTCAGCGTTTCGTCCAGCACTTCCGGATGTTGTTCCGCCAATCGAGCCACCAGCCAGGCGGTCATGATTTTCGTGGTGCTGGCGAAGTGGCGAGACGTCTCGGTTTCAGCACCAGCAACCATGCGGCCATCCGCAGCGTCGACGATAATCCAGGAATCGCACGAAACAAACGGCGAACCGGCAAGCGGTTCTGCTGGCAGCTTCGGCAACATTTCAGCATTGATCACGTCCGGAGCTGCGATGGCGGCTTCTTCGATCACTGGCCCAAGTTTTTGCCACAAGGCCGTGTCCGCGATGCCCGTGACGGTCAGCGCATTGGCTTCCTGAAATTTTCGCACTGCAGCTTCAGTCGCTGGCCCGAAATCTCCGTCGACTCCTAAACCGGGCGACGGCTCCAGCCGTGCATTCAAGGTCCGCTGCAGAAATTCCACCCGAGTTCCGAAAGCACCGACACGTAATTCTGTGGGTTCATTCGGAGCGGTCCGTTCCCACTCCGGATTAAAATGATCAAACGCGCTGCGAGCGATCTTGCCAATCAGCACATGCGCGGCGTTGTCATCTTTCCAGCTCTTGTCTTTGTTGTTTGTTGTCAGTACGCAGATTGCGAACGGACCTTTCGGACCATAAATGATGCCAGCATTGCAACGACTCTCAGACACCGCGCCGGATTTGTGAGCGACCTTGGTGCCGTCCGGCAGCTGGCTCACCAGCATGGTTTTGTCATCACAGGCCAACAAGTGATCCAGCATGGCTTTGCACGATTCAGCTGACGCGGCCGTTCCCTTGTGAAGTTGCTCCAGCAGGTTGACCGTTTCGTTCGCGGTTGTGCTGCCAAGCCCATACAGCTTGCTGCGATCCGGTGCGATGGACGTTTCGCCGCGATAAACCTTGGAGTTCAACCTGGTCTGAGGAAATCCGAGGCTTTCCATGGTGGCTGCCGTCGTCGGCAGACCAATCTCGTCTACAACCAGATTTGTCGCGGTATTGTCCGAGTAGCGAATCATCAGCCGAATCGCATCTCGCAGAGAAAGCTGCAGGCCGGAGGAAAAATGTGTTGTGAGAATCCCGGATCCCGGAACCTTGTCGGCTTCCTCCAGAGCAATCATTTTGGCCGGATCCAGCTCTTTGCCGTCAACCATGCGGTAAGCAGCGACCATAACGGCCATTTTGATCAGGCTGGCCGTCGGCTGGATTTCATCGCCACGCCAGACAAACTGTTCGCCCGTCTCCAGATGACGAATACAAACAGCCACGTCTCCCGCGTGAGCTTCGATCAGGGGTTTCACGGATTCGTTCAGGTCCGCAGCAATCAACCGCGAACCTGGCTGCAATGCGACGATCTCAAAAAGAACGATGAGCACGGCTAAATTCATCGGTATCCAGCGCCTCATAGTCACTCCTCAGAGTTTATTCCTGACAACGCGGAAGCCGGTTGTCTCGGTTGAATTCGCCTCAATGTCCGGCAAAACTGCCTTATTCCAGCGCGCGGCCACGTTTGAGGCCTTCCTCTGCAATGTATCCCGCGAACGCCATGCCTCAACAGGCACCGTGCGAAAAATATTCTCATCAATACAGTACAGTCACACAAGCATCAGAATGACCATGCAAAAGCCACTTCCGTTCGATGAACAGACGATTCGCCGCATTGCCGAGCAGTATCCGACGCCGTTTTACCTCTACGACGAAGAGGGTATGCGAGAATCATGCCGAAGCCTGAATTCTGCGTTCTCATGGTGCCCCGGGTTTCGTGAGTACTTCGCAGTCAAAGCGTTGCCGAATCCTTATGTTCTGCAAGTGCTGAAAGCAGAAGGGCTCGGAGCCGACTGTTCCAGTCTCGCTGAATTGGCCCTGTCTGAAAGAGTCGGGCTGACCGGTGAAGATCTCATGTTTACCTCGAACAATACTCAAGTGCATGAGTATCAGCGAGCGGTTGATCTGGGAGCCATCATCAATCTCGACGACCTGACTCACATCGATTACCTGAAGGACAACGTCGGTCTGCCGGAGTTGCTGTGCTTTCGGTACAACCCGGGATCAGCTCGCGAAGGAAACGTGATCATTGGCAAGCCGGAAGAAGCCAAGTATGGCTTTACGGAAGCTCAGCTGTTCGAAGGCTACAAGATTCTTCGCGACGCCGGTGTGAAGCGATTTGGTCTGCACACGATGGTCGCATCCAATGAGCTCAACGGCGACTTCTTCGTCGAGACGGCTCGTATGGTGTTCGACCTGGCGGTGCGTATCCATCAACAACTCGGGATCAAGATGGAGTTCGTGAATCTTGGTGGTGGCATCGGGATTCCTTATCGCCCGGAACACAAGCCCGTTGATCTGGCGGCCGTCGGCCAGGGTGTGAAGAAGTTGTACGAGCAGATGATTGCTGGAACTCCGCTGGACCCGCTAAAGGTCATAATGGAGAACGGCCGCATGATCACGGGGCCTCATGGCTTCCTGGTGACGAAGGCCATCCATCACAAGCACATCTATCGCGACTATGTCGGTGTGGATGCGTGCATGTCCAACCTGATGCGTCCCGGCATGTATGGCGCGTATCATCACATTACCGTGCTGGGCAAGGAGAATGCTCCTCACGATCGTATCGTCGACGTTGTGGGTTCACTCTGCGAAAACAACGACAAGTTCGCGATCAACCGTGAACTGCCAGCAGTTGAACGAGGCGACCTGTTGGTGATTCACGACGCAGGTGCTCACGGTCACGCGATGGGATTCCAGTACAACGGCAAGCTGCGTTGTGCGGAATTGCTCGTGAAGAAAGATGGATCCGTCAAGATGATTCGTCGCGCAGAAACGATGGATGATTACTTTGCAACGTTGGATTTCAGCGGCCTGCAAAGCGCCGCCGGTCGCTGACCGTTACGCTTCACGGGATTCTCAAGACTTTGAAAGGCCCACCATGCCTCGCGTGAATCGACGACTGTTCCTGAGCACTACAGCGGTTGTCGCGACCGCGCTCTCAACTGGGATCACGCGGGGCGATGAATCAGAGTCCGTGCAGTGGGCCGATGTACGAGACTGGGGCGTGGAAGGGCGAGGCTTCAACGATACCGAAGCGTACTTTGATCGTTTGCCAGGGCGAGCGAAGCCCGTGGTTCGTGAAGCCGTTTGGAATCTCAGTCGTCACTCCGCCGGAATGATGGTTCGCTTTCGCACGGATGCAACAGAGATTCATGTCGACTATGGAGTGACCTCCAGCAATCTTGCGATGCCTCACATGCCAGCCACCGGCATGTCCGGTCTGGATCTCTATGCTGCCGATACAGACGGCACCTGGAAATGGGTTGCGGTTGTCGCCCCGGCGACTCAGCAGGTCAAGAAAAAGGTCGTCTCCGGACTTGCTGCCGGGGAACGCGATTATACCATTTATCTTCCGCTCTATAACGGCACGGAGTTTCTGAAGATCGGTGTTCCGGCCGGTGCAAAGTTTCAGCCCATCGCCCCTCGAACCGCGAAGCCAATCGTGTTCTACGGCACGTCGATTACTCACGGTGCCTGTGCGTCTCGTCCGGGCATGCCGCATCCATCAATTCTGGGACGAAGACTCAACACACCGACGATCAATCTGGGCTTCTCTGGAAATGGTCGCATGGAGGCCAATGTTAGACAATTTTTGATCGAACTGGATCCGTCCGTTTACGTGATTGATTGCCTTCCCAATATGTCGGCCGATGAAGTCACCGCGAATACTCAGCCACTCGTGAAGCAGTTGCGAACTGCCCATCCAGAGACGCCGATCGTGCTGGTCGAAGATCGCAGCTATTCCGGATCGTGGTTGATCACTTCTCAACGCGAACGCAACGAAAGCAGTCGCAAAGCGTTGAAAGCTCAGTATCAGATGTTGCTGGACGCCGGCACGGAACGATTGTCGTACATCGATGGCGAATCATTGCTGGGGGCCGATCGCGATGATACGACCGATGGTTCTCATCCATCCGATCTGGGCTTCTATCGCCACGCCGATGTGTTTGAACCCGTCCTCCGCGAGGCATTGAAGGCAAGCGCAAAAGCGTAACGGCACAAACCATCGTATGAGTGCTTAAAAATCGAAAACAACACAGGATGGCGTGCGACATCCGCTTCGGTTGGGAGCACCCAACTTGCTCAAGCATTCTTCGCAGTCGACCACGCGCCGATCGCAAAAAACAACCAGCCGAGAATCATCAGTGTTCCGCCGATAGGAGCGATCGCTCCCCAGGGAACTCCCAGCCACTTGGGCCCCGCAATGACCAGCAGGTAAAGCGATCCGCTGAAGAAGAAGACCCCTCCCAAAAAACAGACCGACGCTGCTGACAGCCAGCGTGATCGTTGTCGCAGCATCAAAGCTCCCGTCAGCCCCAATGCCAAAGCATGCGCCATGTGGTAGTCCACACTGGTTTTGAAATCCTGTAAGTACTTGTAGCTGGCCGGGACACTTTGGCCTGCGATCATCTTCGGCTCCATGTCCGCATATTTCTTCTCGAGATAGCCGTCACCGGTGTTGTTGGTCAAACCATGAGCACCGAAGGCTCCCAGCGTGACGGCCAACATGCCAAGCAAAGCCGACAGCACAAGGCATAGACGAGGACTCATGGGAGAAACCTTTGAAGGCGGAATGTTGAGGAACGTTCGGACTCGGACAAGCGATTTTCACAATCACCACCAAGTCTACCCTGGTGGCGTAGACTAAGTGAGCAGAATGCTGGCCACTGGTGAGTGTCTTCAGGAACACAGGAAAGTACGGGCGGCTGCTTTCGTCGTTTAACGGCAGATACACCACCGAATCAATATCCCGCCCATGATCACTTTCACCTAAATCCGAATTATGGCGACGATCAGCCTGAAAAGAGGCCGATCGGCCCGCCCCGGCAACTGATTTCCAGAATTGATGTTTGTTTCTTAGAACTCACCAAATCGCCTATCATTCGGCTCTACAACGGCGCCGCTGTGTGCCTGAATCCGGATCCTCTGAACCCGACTTCGAAGCATCCCATGACAGATATCGAAAAGCTTGGACAGTTCTACCTCGGCAAAACCCACGACCTGAAAACCGGAGTCACCTCGCCCGATCAGGTTGTCATGTATGACGCAAAAGACCTCACGACTCATGCGGTCTGCGTCGGCATGACCGGCAGCGGCAAGACCGGTTTGTGTCTCGCACTTCTTGAAGAAGCCGCCATCGATGGCACGCCCGCGATCTGCATCGACCCCAAGGGCGACCTCGGAAATCTGATGCTCGCATTTCCCGATTTGTCGCCACAGGATTTTCAGCCGTGGGTTGATCCTCAGGAAGCCAGTCGCAATGGAATGACGGTTCCTGAGTTCGCCAAAAAAACGGCTGACACATGGCGAAATGGACTGGCTGAATGGGGACAGTCCGGAGAACGCATTCGTAAGTTCAAAGCCGCCGCCGACGTGGAGATTTATACTCCCGCCAGCAACGCCGGCCGACCTATCACCGTCCTGAAATCATTCGATGCGCCGAATGATTCAGTCCGCTCCGACTCCGACGCGTTGCGAGGGAGCATCATGTCGGCGGTGTCAGGGCTGCTGGCTTTGCTGCAAATCAATGCCGATCCGATCAGCAGTCGTGAACATATTCTGCTGTCCAATATTCTCGATTACTACTGGCGCAGTGGTCAGAACGTGGATATGGGATCGTTGATTCGCAGCATTCAGGCACCGCCGTTTAACAAGGTTGGCTTTCTGGATCTGGAATCGTTTTATCCGCAGGGCGAACGCTTCAAACTCGCGATGACGTTAAACAACCTGCTCGCGTCTCCCAGCTTTGCCGCGTGGCTCGAAGGCGAACCGCTCGATATCCAGAAGCTGTTGTGGACACCAGCCGGTAAACCTCGCCTGGCGATTATTTCCATCGCTCACCTTTCCGATCAGGAACGAATGTTCTTCGTCACGATCCTGCTGAACGAAGTGCTGAGCTGGATGCGGAGTCAGACAGGAACTTCCAGCCTGCGAGCAATCCTTTACATGGATGAAGTGTTTGGCTACTTCCCGCCAACCGCGAATCCGCCATCGAAGCTGCCGATGCTGACATTGCTGAAGCAGGCTCGAGCATTCGGGCTGGGTTGCGTCCTGGCGACTCAGAACCCCGTGGACCTTGACTACAAGGGACTGTCGAACTGCGGCACATGGTTTCTGGGACGGCTGCAGACGGAACGCGATAAGATGCGAGTTCTCGAAGGGCTCGAAGGTGCGGCCGCTTCGACGGGATCAACCTTCGATCGCCAGCAGATGGAGCAGACTCTGGCCGGTTTGGGCAGTCGAGTCTTCCTGATGAATAATGTGCATGAGGATGCTCCGACTGTCTTTCGTAGCCGCTGGGCGTTGTCGTATCTTCGCGGACCAGTGAGTCGTCAGCAGATCGAATCTCTGATGGCTCCGTTAAAGGGCAACAGTCCGGCACCATCCACAACGGCTCAGGTGATGAGCAGTGCTCCGGTCGCTCCTCGTTTTGCAGCTCCGGCTACTGAACTCCCCAGTCAGCCAACCAGACCGGTTTTGCCCCCGGGGATCGCGGAGTTCTTCCTGCCGGCTCATATTCAGGCCGATCGATTTGTGTATCGTCCGGCTTTGCTGGGACAAACTCGCATCCATTTTATTGATGCGAAGAACGGTATCGACTTGTGGGATCCGGTGACGCTGATTCGCCTGGGCGGCGATTCCATTCCTGCAGATCCCTGGCTTGAAGCTGACGAATGGGACGAAGCCGATGTGCCGCAATTGTTGCCAGAGCCTGAATTCGGCGACGCGACATTCCGTGAGCTGCCCACCGAGCTGACTCAGAAGAAGTCTTACACCGGCTGGACGACAGCCATCAAAAATCATCTCTACCGAGACCGTAAGCTGGTCGTCTTTACATGTGAAGAGCTGAAGCAAACTTCGCAGCCCGGTGAATCTGAAAGCGACTTCCGCATTCGTCTGCGTCACGCCGCGCGAGAAGAGCGAGATCGTCTGGTGGAGAAACTGCGTCGCAAGTATGCCACGAAATTTGGAACTCTGGATGAAAAGATTCGGCGGGCTGAGCAGAAAATTGAGAAAGAGAAGCAACAAAAATCTCAGAAGACGCTCAGCACAGCGGTCAACTTCGGCACCAGTATTCTCGGGGCGTTATTTGGCCGCAAACTAGGCACATCGACGAACGTCACGCGGGCTGGATCTGTGATTAAGTCGGCCACCAATATGGCCTCAGAATCCACCGACATTCGCATTGCGGAAGAGCAATACGCCGCGTTGCTGCAGGAGCGGGAAGCTCTGAATGCCACTGTCGAAGGTGAGGCCAATGAGATCGTGCATCAGTTCGATACGGATGTCATGAAGTTCGACAGCCTGGAAATCTCGCCTCGAAAAACGGACACCGCCGTCGATCGAATCGCATTGCTTTGGCTTCCCTTCGTCGACGACGGTGCGGGGAACATGCACCGCGCGTTTTGATTATTGCGACGGTCATATTTAGGTAGGGTGGGACCAGCGAGCATTGCGAGCGCCGGCCCACCCTACGCAAATTTCAATAGTACAAGACAAGAAGAATGAGGTCCCAGGATGAAGAGCATCTGCAAACTGGTTCTGGCCACAATCATTGGCATCGCTTCAGTCACGGGATTCCCGGCCATCACACCACCTCAGGCTGCGTTGCTCAACACCGTGGCGGCCGAGGAACCTCTGTCACGGATCTCATTTGGTTCCTGTGCCAAGCAGGATAAACCACAGCCGATCTGGGATGCCGTAGTCGCCGGCAAGCCCGAGCTGTTTATCTTTCTGGGTGACAATATCTACGGCGACAGTGCGGACATGAATGTTCTGCAGGCAAAGTATGAGCAGCTCAGCCAGCAGCCCGGCTTTATGAAGCTGAAATCATTTTGCCCGGTTGTGGCCACATGGGATGACCATGACTACGGGAAAGACGATTCCGGGGCCGAGTTTGAAATGCGAGAAGAGTCGCAGCAGGTGTTCCTGGATTTTCTGGGCGTCGCCAAAGACGATCCTCGCAGAACTCAGGAAGGCATTTACTGGTCCAAAGTGTACGGCCCGGAAGGCAAGCGAGTTCAGGTGATCCTGCTGGATGCTCGTTACTTTCGCAGTCCGTTGAAGAAAGGTTTTGACGGACGAGAACCCGGCGATGGATATCGAGGCCGCTATGCACCAAATACCGATGATGATGCGACTGTCCTGGGAGAAACCCAATGGAAATGGCTCGAGGAACAGCTCAAAGTTCCGGCTGAAGTTCGAGTCATCGGTTCCAGCTATCAGGTGCTTTCAAATCAACACGGTTGGGAAATGTGGGGCAACTTCCCCAAAGAACGCGAGCGACTCTTCAAGGTGCTGCGCGATTCAAAAGCGGGCGGCATCGTCATGATCAGCGGCGACCGACACCTTGCTGAAATGGCCGAGCTGAAAGCCAACGACCCCTCCGGCGTTGGCTATCCGTTGTACGAAGTCACCAGCAGCAGCTTGAATGCTCCCAGCGGCAACATGACCAAGGCTGGCGTTCGTTTTGCCAATGAGATCAATCCTTATCGCGTGGGCCTGACCTTCTTCGACACCAACTACGGCAACATCCTCATCGACTGGACCGCCGAGCAACCAGTCATCCGCCTTCAGGTCTGCGACGAGAAGGGCGGCGTGGTGTTGCAGCAGAGGGCGGTGTTGAGTGACCTGCAGCGGTGATCCGCAAGAACACGTCAGCATCCATTTGTAGCTTGGACATTCTTGTCCGAGTGCTTTCCTCATCATCGTTACCGTGAACGACCGACGGGCAAGAATGCCCATCCTCCATGGCTGCAGCGCACATGAGCGTCGTAGCGCACGCTATTGTTTCCGACACCTTTTTCCTCACTTTGTAGCTTGGACATTCTTGTCCGAGTGCTTTCCTCAGCGTCGTTACCGTGAACGACCGACGGGCAAGAATACCCATCCTACAAGGTGGCTGCATACATGAACGTTGTGTCGCATACGTTTGAACGAGAGCCACCTCCCGGCTTTCAAGGGTTGCGATCAGATATCCCACTAAAGTTCTACAGCCGACATTTACCACATTGGCGACAGGATGGAGCGACGTACTTCGTGACCTTTCGCCTCAATGATGCACTGCCTCCAGATGTGCTCGAAGATTTGAAGCAACTTCGGCTGGACGGGGAATGGAAGTGCCCATATCCACGGTCTGAGAAGCAATGGGAGGACTTTGCTCGAATATTGACGCAGAAGTCCGAAGTCTGTTTGGATCAGGGCTACGGTTCCTGTCTTTTCCGCGAACGCGAGAATGCGGAGTTGCTGCGAAACGCATTGACTCATTATCAAACGACGAGATGTTTTTTTTCCTGCCTCACTGTGATGCCCAATCATGCCCATGCGATCATGAATCCGCAAAACGGGGTTCCGCTGGAGCAGACTTTGAAACTGATCAAGGGCTATGTGTCGCGGGTGATAAATCGGAAGAATCAAACCGCTGGCAGTCTTTGGGAGCAGGAGAGTTACGATCGAATCATTCGTGATAGCCAACACTTAGACAAAGTGATTCAATACATCGGTCGCAACGGAACACTGCCTCGGCTACAGGCAAATCAATACATCCGCTGGATGGATCCGTCCTGGCAGGCGGCAGGCTGGGATTTCGACGAAGAGACTGAGCTTCTGTAGGATGGGCATTCTTGCCCGTCACGTGGCTAGATGTCGAAATTCTCGGGCAAGAATGCCCAAGCTACAGAATCGCAGTTCTGTGATCCCTGCCGCTTCGTTGGAATCCACAAACTCTCGACAGTACGATGATACTGCGTGGCATCAGGCCTAAAGAGCGAATCGAACAAGCAGGGGGACACAACATGAACCAACTGAATCGCCGAGGTTTTCTTGCGAGGGCGAGTGTTTCTGCGGCTGCGTTGGCGATGACTCAATGGTCGCCGCAGACTTCGCAACTGCTGGCCGAGGATGCAAAATCAGATTCGCTGGCGATGCAGCTTTATAAAAGTCTGAATGATGAGCAGCGGCAAAAAGTGTGTCTGCCGTCGGATCATCCGAGACGTCAGTATGTCAGCAACTGGTGGTACATCCATCCGGAGTATCGCATTCCATCGACCTTCGACAGCAATCAGCAGGAACTGATTCAGAAGATCTTCGATTCCCTGCACAACTCCGAATACATCGAAGAGGTCAAGAAGCAGGTCAAGATCGACCAATATGGGCAGCTCAAAAACGCTCCGGCCGCTGGTTTCTTTGGAACGCCCGATGATAAAGACTTTGAATTCATCTTCACCGGACACCATGTGACTCGACGGTGCAATGCTCATTCAGACAAAGGCCTTGGGTTTGGCGGAGCTCCGATTTTCTATGGCCACTATCCTCACTCCGAAGAGAACATGCAGGACAACTTTAATGAATCGCCCGATCATCCCGGCAACCCATATTGGTATCAGGGCCGAATCTTCAACGAGTTTGTGCAGGGGCTGACCGCTGAGCAGCAGGCCAACGGTCTTGTCTCCGCAGCACCTCGCAGTGAGAGGCCGGAAGCTGTGATTCAGACACCGGCACAGGCTCAGGGTTTGGATTGTTTGACACTGAGTGCTGACCAGAAACGGTTGCTGATCGACACGATGAAACGAATGCTGAAGATGTTCCGTGAAGATGATGTGACCGCGACAGTTCAGTCGATCGAGCAACGCAATCTCGTGGATCGACTTCACGTGTCATGGTATGCCGACAAGTACGATATCGGCTCAGACAAAGTCTGGGACACCTGGCAGATCGAAGGTCCGGAATTTGTCTGGTACTTCCGCGGCCAGCCTCATATTCACTGCTACTTCCATCTGAAAAGCTGACGCAGCGTTCACGGAAAATAACAAGGAAGCATGCTGCATTATCTGGACAACACGACGAAGCCAATTGCGGGAACATCGTGATTGACTGGAACGCAGATCAACCCGTGATTGGCGTTCAAATCCGGACGAATAGCAGATCGTCGCAGTTTCGGTTACGCGGCGTCGTGAGCGTTCCGACCGAGGGCGATGTCGAAGTCATTCATGGCGGGGACCATCATCGCGACGGCTGTAAATCCGTACGCGACGCAGATCCAAAGACAGACTCCCAGATTGCCGCCCAGCAGAAAGTCCGTGATCGCATAGAACGTAAGGAACGGCAGTACCAGCGAGGCCAACGTCAGCGCGCTGGAAGGGTTACGATAAGTCAACGATGAATAGAGCCCGAGACTTCCGAAGCCAATGAACAGAATAAAGCTCTGCAACTGAATCGCGAATGATGAGCGCGCTTCAACAAGCAGCAGCATGAAGATGAAGATCCCGACGCACAGGAAAAACATCGTCCCAAGACTATGCCCGATCGCGTGGCGCGAGTTTTCATAAGTCAGTCCCTGATGAAGTCCGAGGGCCACCGCAAACAAACTCAGCACAATGTAGGCAATACATAGGTAAACGACGTTCTCTGCCGTCAACGCCGTACTTTTGCCTGTCAGCGACATCACAACAATCATCAGCAATGGCAACAGAATCATTTCGCGAGCGTTCCACATCGCCCCGCCGATCTTGCCAAGGATGAATTCGTGGGGACGCAGATCGGTCACCAGCAGAATCTCAAGAGTACGTCCGTCACGTTCGTTAGTCAGCGAGGTTACGGCCTGAGCATTCGTCAGGAGCAAACTTAAGATCGCGATACCAAGAAAGGCGAACGATGGTACGGACAACATTCCCAGCACAAGTTCGTTGCCGGAATCCTTCGAGGCAGAAACAAACGCAACTCCTGCGATCATCAGCACCATTAATACGTAGGAAAGCTTGATCCAGATCATGCGGCGGCCATAAGCACGCGTTCGCATTTCACGCCAGATCACAGGCTGATTCCAGACATGGCGATGAACTCGAGGAGCCGCCGGAGTCAGATCTTCAGTTTCAGTCCCCGGTGTGGTCTCCGCAGCGGACTGGTGGAACTCCCGAGACGGATTCCAAACTCGCATCTTCAGAATAGTCACGGTCGAAAGTGCGACGGAAAGCGTAAGCAGCGTCAGGACGGTTGGCCAGGCAGAGACATGAAGCACACCGGAAACTTCCAGACGGAGAGGATCCAGGACCTGCATAAGTCCGAAGAAAGGTGAAGCCTGTGCGATGTTCGATGAGTAAGCTACGCCGATGCTGTGAGTCAGCAACACATAGAGCACGACGCCCAACACACTGATCGCCAGCGTCTGAAACGTCTTCTCACGCCAGAAGGCGACAAGGCAACCCCAGCTTCCAGCCGCCAGTGTGGCTGCACCGACGATGGCTTGTGACCAGAAAATCTGTTCCCAGGTAACACCGCCCAGAAGCTTCAGAAAGCAAAACACGGGCCACGATGTCGCGAGGAGCACGCCGACATTCAAAAGGCTGGAGAACAATTTGCCGAGCGCGAGTTCATGATTTCGCAGATCGGTCATCAGCAGCAGAATCAGCGTCTTGCGATCTTTCTCCTGAGTCACCAACGATGCCGAGAACACTGTAGCAAAGAACAACCCCAGTGTTAGCTGCAGCAACGCGAAGAGTCGAAATGTCAACGCACCGAATGACGCCACATCACCGGCAAACAGGACGTCCTGAAATCCGATCGTGGCCTGCCGAATGCTGTAAAACAAAATCAGCAACGCACCCACAAAACCAGATCGCATGAGGTAGTGACTCAGGCGACGCGGAGTCGTCAGAACTTCGCGTTCAAATATCGGCCCGGCAACCACCAGTCACACTCCCCAACCAGTTCTCTGCGCGAGAACTCAGGCAAACCTCTGAATTGCAGACTCCATTGCAATCATTGCAACTCAGAGGACATTGAATCTGTTTTTTCTACTGCAGCTTACGCCCACGCGTTTCGCGCTGAAACTCGCGTTCAGTTTCCAGGTGCTTTCCGGAATTCTCAACCCACAACGATTTAAGTGGATAGTCGTCAGGGATCGGCCGAGCATTCTGCTGATGAATAGCCTGCCAATACTGAACGATCAGCAACGCCTCATCCACATAGCGGCTGTCTTCATACATGGTCGAGAATTCCTGCTTCGCTTCCAACCATCGCTGCATCGCTTCTTCAAGCTTTACCTGGGCCTCAGAGGCCACGGTCATGCCTGACGCAGGATCAAGACGATCGAAGCCCTTCCCCTGCATGTAGAGTTGCTTGGCATCAAAGAAGGTCTTATGCAAAGTCAGCGTCACAGGGGCCATTTCGGCACTGGCGTATCGCCGCCAGAAATCGAAATTCACCATCTTCACATTGCTTTCCCACAGCTTGCGCTGAGCCATCAGCGTAATGCCGTTTCGCTCTGCCTGCTGCTTCAGTTCCTCTTCAGACGGAGCCAGTGTGTAGACCTTATCATCCAGACCTAGAAATTCTTCTCGACCGTAATCTTCCATCCACGACTTGAAGCCCGCTTCCCAGGCCGCGATATGCTCGCCAAACGCTCCTTCTTTGGTCCTCATCTCTGCATAGTTGATCAAAGACTTCGCAGGTCCCTGTCGGAAGAAGACGTGCGTCATTCCCTTAACGCCGATCAGATCATCGTTATCGTCTTTTTCGTTTGCTTTGACGAACCAGTCGTGCGCGACGAGATAACTGTCCTTGCCTTCTTCATTGATCGCAGGATCCGGTCCTCTTTGCCCAGGAGAAACCTCAAACTTAGGATCGGGATCCTGCGTGAAGAAGACGCGGAAAAACTTCTTCTCATCGGAAATCCCCATCTTGGAGGAGATCACTTCACCCACGTTGTGGAACAGAATCGGGATAGTCTGATTACGATCAGTCCCGAGCTTCAGGAATTTGATCCCTTCCTTGACCCAGTAGAATCGATCATCGACTTTGTCCCATTCGCGTGAAACGTTGTAGGCCAGATTCCAGCCCTGAAACTTCCAGATCTGAACATAATGGGGCTGCAACAAAATGATGGAATCAACTGTTGTCTTTAGCTTTGCCCACTGCTTCTTTTCCTGATACTCAATGGCTTTCAGGTGCAACACGCTGGCCGCTGGTCCACGCAGGCCCAGCAACACCAGGTTCATCGCAGAGCTGGAAGGGTCCACTTTTCCCAAAGTGGCTTCGCCCAGATCATACTGCTGTCGCATCTGCGCGAGCTTGCCAAGACCACCCGACGAGGAATCCGCAGCGTTCTGCTCGGCAGGAAATCCGAGATATACAATCGGCCCCAGCAACAGGATGATTCCGATGCCGTAGCTCATCTTGCGTTGGCGAGAATTCAGATTCGTCATTTTGCCTCCAGTTCGCGAAACTTCAGCATCGCGCCCGCCATCAGGACACAAGGGATCAGAAAACCAGCGAAAATAGCGACAGCCGGGACTACGCAGTCGTTGAATGGAACATCAAATCCGTTTTCAACGAACGACGCCCCACGATTGAACACACTGAAGTCCGGAACGATGCTGCTGAAAACCCTAAGCACTCCCTCCAGCCCTTTGTCAGCCCCTTTGAGGACTGCCGAAGTCGTGGATGAAACATCCATACCAACCTGAGGATTTCGGTGCTGAGCAATCAGAACCGCGGACTCCAAGGTTCCCATACCCTGTTCCTTTCCCGAAAGCATTCTCATCATGAATTCATGAAAGAACTGACCGACAAGAAAGAAGGTCAAAGTGAAGAACAGTGCAACCGGACCTTTCACGATACAACTGACTGTAACACCCAGCACAATGATCAGCATCAGCATCAAAGCAATGCTCACAAGGGCCTTCGTGTATCCAACAAGGAATGAACGATCCGGCTTGCGAATGAACAGGTCAGGGCGAGCCATGCCGAGGTACATTTGATCGTTGAGGCACGCGACTTCAACTCGCAAAAATCCATTGGAGACCAGATCCGTGAGGAGATCTTTCTCAATCAGCCAACCGTCGGTGTCCTGAGAGATCAGCAACTCTTTGCGGATGAGATCATCAAAAAAGGCAAACCAGCGACGGCCATCGGCAACTGCCAACTTGCCATCACTGATCTTCAGTGTGCCAGCAGTTAATTGTTCGTTTAGCACTGTCACCAATAGCTCGGCATTGAGCGGAGATACAGCAGCGTCCTTCTGAAGACTATCAACAAGGGCGGAGCTGATCGCACTTCCCTCAACCAGCTTTCCCTCTTCACTCCACTTCTCAAATATGCCCGACAGGAACCTCGCCAAAGTTTCATAGTCGGCGGCAAACCGAAGTTTCCGTGGAACGACTGTGATGTTTTCTGCTGCACCTTCGTGATACTCTGAAATGTGGAAGGCTGGAAGCGGGACCTCTAATTTTGGCAGCGATTCATGCAGTACGTCGGCATTCTCCAGGATCCCGCCGGCCAAGGTCTCCAGAGATTCTGCAAACTCAGCATACGGTGGTTTATCCGTTGCCCCGGTTGCATTATTCGCCTGAAGAACTCTGATAAGAGCGATTCCACTATTGGATGCGGAATCAAACTTTTCCTGAACAGGCGTTAACGCGGAAAGTTTCAATTCCTTAAGGATAGCACCCGCAACGGCTAGTCCGTTCTGCAGACCAAGATAGTCCGCGGGACGCAGCTCGTCAGGGGTCGTGCGGACGCGAGTAGCCAGCTCTTTTAGTCGTTCCGAACCATTGCGAAACTGGCCGTCTCGCAAAGCATCTGCCACTGGCCTCAGAGCCTCGCCCTGAGACAACATCCCGAATGCCTCTTCACGTGGATTGGACGACAATGTGTACTGAGCCTGAACTCCCTGAAGAACGCTTTTCTCAGACCCCTTCACCGTTCTGAAAGCTTCAAATCGACACTCAAGCTTCAGACCTTCGACCGTCTTCGCCTCGTCTCCAGTACCGATCGTTTCTGTCACAATCGAACTTTCATTGACATCACGAAACATCCAGACAGCTCGGGCTCTGGAGTTCCCGGCGATGTGCGACCGATACATCCATGTATCACCCACATTGATACCAGTTGCGGCCGGCTGACCATCGGCATCGAAGAAGTAGAGTTGTCCAAACACTGGAACTCGGCAGGTCAACTGACTGCGGCTGTTTTCAGGCAACTTGCGGTAGATCCAAACCGCTCCGATAACGCCCATGACAACAAGTACCAGGCATGACACGATACCCATGCCCGCCATACGTCCAATGACAATCTCCAACCGACGAGCTGGCTTAGTGACGACCGTATGCAATGAGCGAATCCGAATGTCTTCCGGAAGTGCCCAGCAACTCAGGAAGATCACGGCTGGCAGAATCAACCACGCAATTGCTGTCAGCAAAAATGTTACGTGAATGGAAACCTGCAACTCCGGACGAGAGTTCGTATCTGTCAAAAACCAGCCGGCAAACATCAGCAGGACCGCAAACACCACAAACACCAGCAACGCTTTGCGTCGGATCGCCTCCAGCAGCGTCAGTTTCGTTAATGCGTAAATTCTTCCGGGCGAAAGCGAGAACAGGTCACCCAGATAACTTCCCAGCCCCTTGGTAAAAATCGCGACACCACTTCCTCCGTTTCGAGCGAGAGAAAGTACGAACGACAATCCGACGGAGATCAGCGTCAAGATCCCAACAAGCATCATCCACGAAGTGGCTGCGCTGGAAAGGCTGTAAGGTCTGATATCAAAGTCCATAAGTCACAGTTCCGACAAAACAGTCTGCGAAACAGCAGAAACATCACGGAGTGGACCAGTCCAGCACAGGCAATGCCAAGGACTGTCAACGTACAGAGTGGCCTGAGCGACCGATCAACTGGCAGCTCGACATATTGCAACCCGACCTGCTTTATCAGGCGTTGCCGCCCTTCCCTGAAGCCGCAATCTCCTCAGCAGAAAAGCGTCGTCCCGGACGCTCGCCGCTCTCACGAACAGTACGAAGGAAGAGTTCCTCCAGGTCTGCTCGCGGACTGGTGAACTGAGCATTCTTAATGTTGTGCTTCTCGAGGACCTTGCGAATATCCTCTTCCGCTTCTTTGCTGAGACTTGACGTTCGCATCTGAGTCTCGTTTCGCATTTCCAGCAGTTCGTCAACGCGGCCCAGAACTTTCAACTCGCCCTGAAACAGCACAGCGATGCGATCGCATACGTCCTGAACATCCGCCAGCTGATGGCTACACATGACAACCGTCTTGCCCTGGGCTTTCAAACGCAGGATCAGGTCTTTCATTTCTCGTGTACCCAGTGGGTCGAGACCACTGGTTGGCTCATCCAGCAGAACAAGCTCCGGATCGTTGATCAAGGCTTGAGCAAGGCCAATACGCCGAGTCATCCCCTTGGAGTATTCCTTCAATTGCCGACGGCGAGCTTTACCGAGTCCGACCATTTCGATCAGCTCGTCAGAGCGACGAATTCGGTCGGCAGCCGACATGTTGAACAGTCGACCGTAAAAGTCGAGCGTTTCGTCGGCATTGAGGAATCGATAGAGATACGACTCTTCAGGTAGGTAACCGATCTTTTCATTCTTCGAGACGTCTGAGGCTGACTTGCCCAAAATCGTCATTTCGCCGCTTGTTGGGAACAACAGCCCCAGCAGCATCTTCATCGTCGTCGTCTTTCCGGAACCGTTCGGCCCCAGAAGCCCGAAGACTTCCCCCTTCTGCACATCCATACTCAGGCTCTTCACGGCCTGCACCTTCTTGCGGCCCCAGAAGTCTCGATAAATCTTGGACAGATTCCGGATCTCAATCACGGCGTTTGACATGTCGTACCGTTTCAAAGACTGAATTGAATGACAAAGAATTTAGAAGGAGAACGGGGCAAATCCACAGCCACTGAACCGCCAGAAACTCCCGCTTACTGACCATACGTAGTTAGCGAGCCGGGCGTTTGCGCAATTCTTTTGAGGCGTTTTTGGGATGATTGGCGATTGCAGAATCTACGATCCGAGCAGTTTGGACTCAACAATGTCGCGATGAAATGCTGTGCGAAACTGCATTCCGAGTCGGAACGACCGGCACAACATCCCAAATCTGCCCACGAGTCACAGCGAATCGACGGGATGACAACGGCGCACAACGAAAAAAGCCCGGACTGACGCCTCTGCCATCCAAAGGAGGACGGAAGACAACGTAGTCCGGGCTTTGATACTTAACGACCTGTCCAGTTAAACCGAGCGACCACCACGTTCTTCACGAATGTGTAGAAAGCCACTCAGCGATGATTTTCTGTGACAGGCTTCGCGATAATCCCTGTGATTTTGCGTAGGATTGGCTTCAATTGCACCGAATCCATAAGCCACTGCAATTAAGCAGAGAAGCTGCTTCCGCAACCGCAGGACTTCACGGCATTTGGATTCTTGAAGGTAAACCCGCGCTTCTCCAGACCGCTGTAAAAGTCGATCTCGGTCCCGTCCAGAAACAGGTCGCTCTTCTTGTCCACTACGACACCTACCCCGTGGAATTCGGAGAGGACGTCGCTGGCGTCGTCGAAGGCATTGGTGAAGTCAAAAGAGTACTGAAAACCGCTGCATCCACCGCCTACAACGCCGACGCGGACGTACTTTAGCTCAGGGCGAGCCTGCTCGCTCATTACTCGCTTGATTTCGCTTGCTGCCGCTTCCGTCAGAGTCACTGACATTTGTTCAGATCTCCCAAAACAATTCATCTAAGCCGTTTGAAGCACATTGACCTACACTGTGACACATTCGCCGCATTGAGCAAACAGTCCGTAGTCCATTTACTTAAATTTAGGCGCGTCTCAGGCTTTGTTACAGACGAAATCCCTTGAATTCGCCAAAATCTCGCACTCCTTCAGACTGTGCTATTGTCGAAAGGAAATCCTTGCCACCATTCGACTTAACGGATGCCCTTATCCTTAACTTCCTTTCCTGATCACCCTCTTCCTCCCGTCGTCTTCTGATGATCGTTTGATTTCCACACTTCTTCAGGCAAGCACGAAATACCATGCCCACCCCAAACGCTCTCAAACTGAGTTTTTGTGTCCTGTTGCTCTCGGCAATCTGCCTCGGTTGCAATCAGGGCCCAAGAAACGGCAAACCAATCGTCGGCTCTCCAGACGGCGACGTGGAACTGCTGACGCTGACTGCGGAAGGGACCATTGAGCACTCCGAGGGGAAATTTCTTGAACTCGTCCAAAGAACCGACCAGAAACTAGTCCTTGTGGACTTCTGGGCGAGCTGGTGCGGCCCGTGCCTCAAACTTGGCCCAACGCTTGAAAAGATCAAGTCGAAGTGGGGCGACAATATCGATGTCGTCAAAGTGGACGTCGACGTTTGCCCCGAGATTTCTCAGTACCTTGACGTCTCATCCATTCCGGACGTCCGCATCTATCGCGGTGGCACACAGGTTGGCGGCTTTGTGGGAACAATGCCCTTCGCCGAAATCGACTCTTTGCTGAAATCGCTGAAGTGACGTCCGTCGCCACTCCTTCTGCCACCGGATTCTCGCCAGGTTTTCGGCGAAGGCGATGGTGTTTTCGTACGATCGCAGTCCTTCTGCCATTTCTGTTACTGGCTTTAACCGAACTTCTTTGCACTTTCACAGGCTGGGGCTCAGCAGAGATTTCTGACGATCCGTATGTGGAGTTCGCTGAAGTTCGACCTCTGTTTGAACTGACTTCCGACGGAAGGTCATGGCAGACCTCGCCCAGCCGCAGAATGTATTTCAAGGAGGTTTCATTCTCTGCGAAGAAGTCCCCCGACGAATTTCGCATCTTCGTGTTTGGCGGCTCTACGGTTCAGGGAAATCCATTCTCCATCGAAACCAGTTTCCCCACATACCTGCAGGTCGCTCTTAAGAAAGCGGATCCGAGTCGTTCATGGAAGGTTATCAATTGCGGCGGTGTGTCCTACGCCAGCTATCGACTTGTTCCTATCATGCAGGAGTGTCTCGCTTACGAACCTGATCTGTTCATCTTCTGTGAGGGGCACAATGAATTTCTGGAAGATGTCTCCTACGCTTCCGTGCGTAAAGCACCTGCTGCAGTCTCGACTACATTCAGCCTGTTAAACCAGCTCAGAACATTTCGTCTTCTGCGAGCTGGCGTGCTGAATCTTGCCCCGGCAAAGACCTCGCCGGACAGTTCGGAATCTCCACCGGAGACGCGCCCCGTTCTGACAACAGATGTCGATACGCTGCTTGATCATGACGGAGGCTTCGCTGCCTATCACCGCGATGATGCTCATGCGGCAACTGTGGTGTCTCACTTCCGCACAAATCTACAGCGCATGGCGGAGTTGTGTAATCAGCATTCGGTGCCCTTGCTGATGATTCTGCCGCCGTCAAATCTCAGCGATTGTCCTCCGTTCAAGCCGGAGTTCTCTCAATCACTCTCTGAATCTGACCGGGGCCACGTGGTCGAACTTCTGAAGCAGGCGCGGCAGATGGTCGTTGGCCGTCCGGCTGAGGCCATCGCGATCGCGGAACAGATGACTCAGATCGATCCGCAGTATGCTCTGGCCTGGTATGAACTCGGTCATCTGCAACTCACCGCGCGAGATTTCTCGGCGGCCGAACGATCATTTCGCCGAGCCCGTGACGAAGATGTCTGTCCGCTGCGAATGACGACTCCACTGGAAGCAACGATGCAGCAGGTGGTCGATGAAAACCGTTTGCCGTTTCTGAATGCTCATGACCTGCTCAAGGCCCGCACGACAAATGGTATCGTCGGAGATAACGTTCTCGTCGACCATGTTCACCCTTCTTTTCGCGGGCATGAAGAGATCGCCATCGCGATTGCCGACTGGATGTTGTCTGCTCATTTCGCTTCCGCTTCCAATCCCGACTGGAAACAGGCGACTCGTCAGGAATGCCAGCAAAGACTGCAATCGCTCGACAATCTTTACTTCCTGCGCGGCCAGCGTCATCTTGAAAATCTGAAACTCTGGGCCGCAGGTCGATCCGGAGGACCGCCACTGAAGAATGCGTTGCCTTGAATTCCTGATCCGAGCTGATCAAGATTTCGCACCGAACAATCAAAATGGTTCTTCAGAAAGGGCTTTTGCAATGCTGCTCGGTTACTCCCGATTTACAATTTCCAGTGTTGCATTGGTGATGCTTGCTGTCGGAGTTTTATCCGGCTGCAGTGAACGAAAACCAGCAGGTCCTCTCGAGGGGGCGACGGCAACTGAGTCGCAACCCATGACCCCGACAGCAACACCGGCAGATGCAGAGACAGAAACGAAGTAACCCGATCACTTCAAACTCGCCAGTCGATCGGAGTTTCACCGACGCTCTGAAGATACTTATTGATCTGCGAAAATGGTCGAGTTCCAAAGAAACCTCGATGAGCAGACAGCGGGGACGGATGCGGGCTGCGAATCACAAGGTGGCGGTTGTCAATCAGGCCGGCTTTCTCCTGAGCCGGGTTGCCCCACAAGACACAGGCCACATGAGGTCGCTGATTGACGCACTGAATAACTCGGTTTGTAAATGTCTCCCAGCCACGATTGCGATGACTGTTCGCTTCGTGAGCACGGACGGTCAGAACCGTATTCAGCAGCAATACTCCTTGTCGTGCCCATGACTCCAGACAACCGTGGTCAGCAGGAGCAATCGCGAGGTCACTTTGCAGCTCTTTGAAGATGTTTCGCAATGAAGGCGGCAACTTGATCCCGCGACGAACGGAAAAGCTCAGCCCGTGAGCTTGCCCGTCGTCGTGATAAGGATCCTGCCCCAGAATCAGGACTTTGACCTGATCCAATGGGGTCATCTGCAACGACTGAAACACGTCGTTATCAGGCGGAAACACCGTGTGTTCAGAGCGTTCCTGCCCCACGAAGGCTTCGAGTTGCAGCCACCACGGGGAAGTGAACTCCGTGGCTAAGGCTGCTTGCCATGAGACGGGAAGGTTCTGGAGTTTCACGGGTTAAAAGAACCTCGCAATGGCATTCTCGAAACGACTTTCACGAGCACTATTCGCGGGAAAACTCCATCTGCAGCCCGCCGGTCATGCCCGCCAGTATGTTGTAAATGAAGGCGTAGATGACTCCACCGATGAATCCACCGATGCCGTAGATCAACGGGGTGAAAACAAGAATAAGGGCACCGCCGCCTAAAGTAGAAACGGTGTCATTGTTTGCGGAGTTAAAGCCGACCGCCAACAATGAAAACAGAAAAACGACCCCGCCACCAAGCAGACCGCCAATAGCTCCCAACGTTCCCAAAACCATCCCGGAGGACAAAACTCCCACGCGCTTCAGTCGAACGACGCTGCGTGTTTCCATCACAGGAAGAGAATTCGAATCGGGCATTGCGAATGGATTGGACATGTTCTGGCCTTTATCAAAAGAGGTCTAATGAAACTCAACTCAACGGATACGGGGTGTACGCCGTACCCCTCCGTGTTGTCAAATCAGTGACCCCACTGCCAGTCAGAATGATGCCTCAATGAGCTTATGCTGGCCATAACTCCACACACATGCCCCCGGCACGCATTCGCGGATCGCCGCTTCTCAACCAACTAACCGGGCTTCGCCATTTCCCGATTTAATCGCAACTGTCCGCAGGCCGCGTCAATGTCCGCGCCTTTGCGTTTGCGAACGGTGGCCGTGATTCCGCACTCTTCCAGAATCATCAAAAACTGTTGCGTATCCGGATCGCGAGGAGCCGTCATGATTAACTCATTGACGCCATTCATCGGGATGAGATTCACGTGAGCATTCCGGCCACGCAGCAACCACGCCAGCTCTTCTGCATGCTCAGGCCGATCATTAATGCCGGCCATCAACACGTACTCATAAGAAATCCGCCGGCCGGTCACTTCAAAATAGTCGTCCGCCGCCTGCAGGATGTCCTGTATGCCAATGTTCCGGTTGACCGGCACAATCTCAGTTCGCAACGCATCATTCGGTGCATGCAATGAGACCGCCAGATTGTACTGCTGTCCCGACTGAGCCAGCTCGCGAATCTTCTCCGGCAATCCCACCGTCGATACCGTGATGCGACGCGCACCCAAACCAAATCCGTCCTCTGCAGTGAGAAATGTTAACGACTGCATTAACGCTTTGTAGTTGGCCAGAGGTTCCCCGATACCCATAACGACGACGTTGGTAATGTGCTCGTCGTCTTTCATCAGCCGATGCAGAACAAGCACCTGCTCAAAAATCTCCGTCGGGGTCAAATTGCGTTTGACTCCCAGCAGTCCGCTCGCGCAAAACACGCAGCCCATCGCACAGCCAACCTGAGTACTAATGCAGACCGTACGACGATCCGGATCACGCATCAGCACGCACTCGACCAGTTCGCCATCCTGCAGTCGAAGCAGCAACTTTTCCGTCAGGTCTCGAGCAACCTGGTGACCAACGACTTCGAAGGGAGAAAACCGAAAACTCTGAGTCAGCTTTTCACGCAATCCGACGGGCAGATCCGTCATCTGTTCAAACGAAGTGATCCGCCGCTGAACCAGCCATCTCCGAATCTGGCCTGCTCGATATCCCGGCTGCTCGACCGACTTCAACCAGCTCACCAGATCTTCCGGACTGAGATCCATAATCGGCCGACGCGTCTCCTGCGACAGCTCCACGATTGGAAGTCCCAAAGAGACCACGGGCCCGACGTCAGCAGCAACGGAAATTGTTTCAGGTTCAGTCACTCGAGGAGCCAGAAAAAAGCGTTGTTCAAAACATGAGAACCAGCAAAACGTGATGGCGCGGACTCAGTGCCCAACCATGATACCGTGAAAATCCCGGAATGTTGGCAACAACCGCAAATTCCTGGATTCCTCGCCGTTTCCGGAATGTTCGACCGGTCCATGATGCTCAACCGGTTCGGGAGTTCCACAGGACCGCCCGATTCACAGCACAGCAAGCGATCTCATTTCGCCGGCGCGGGCCCAGGAGCAGGCTCACGGGTCCGCGCGAGGTCACGTCGATAACGACGGATCAGATCGGCATATTCACTGTCCAGAACATCTTTCCCGGCATCGCTGTTTTCACCGTCGAGCTCATCCTGAAGTTTCCCCCAGTCGCTTCGCTTCCCGCCTGGCGCGGTTGCATCGGGAGTTTTACCGTCGAACTGTGACGTGTTGCCGGAATCCTTTGGACTATCGATCGTGCCCACCTCGTCCGCGATTTGCTCGAGCTCTTCTCGCACTTTGCCTAACTGCTTAGCCGCTTCGTCAACTTTCTTCGCGGCTGTTTCGGATTCTTCCTTAGCTGCTTCTTCAAGTTTCTTCGCGCCATCTTCGGACAGTTGTTCTGACAATTCCTTCAACTTCTGTTTTTGCTCGGGAGTCATCTGTTGGTCTTTGGACTTTTCCGCCAACTCTTTGAGTTCCTCCGCCAGCTGTTTTTCCTGTTCGCTGAGTTCCTCTGCCTTCTCCTGAGTCTCCTTGGTCTGCTTTTTCTCGATCTCCTCCTTCAGCTCTTCGGCCGCCTTCGCATCCTGCTCCAGTTGTTTCTGAATTCGTTCCAGATCTTCGAGGAGTTCTCTTCTGGCTGCTGCGTCCAGTGTTTCTCCTCCGGGCGGCGCCTGATCGTCGATGTAAATCGTCCACGGTCCCTGACAGACAACCTGAGGTCCGGGTACCGGTCGCTCATCCTGAGTACAAACCGTTACCGTCAGCGATTCACCAGACTTCGCGTTCAACGCTTTGAGGTCCAGCGTAAAGTTGTGCGACACAATCAAGGCGCCAATCTTTAACGGCTCTGCAACAACCTTCGTTGTAGGGAGTTCCGCTTCCGCTGTTAAGGCATCGACAAGATCGGTCTGCGGTGCCTCTGAGTTCGCCGGGTTCAGCCGATACTCCATGCTGAGTGCTCCAATACCGATATCATCCGCCGCACCACATTCGACTGTGAGCACTTCATCCAGACGAACTCGCAATCCGTCTTCAATACCACCCACAGATAACGTCGGCGGAGTATCGGGCAGCACAATCAACCGGCGAGCTGTCTCGGTGGAAACACAGAGTCCGGCCTTGTTGAATGCCAGCAAATCAAAATCACCTCCGCCCTGAGCTTCAAAGCGAAACACGGCCGATACCCCGTCCGGAGTTAACTCCACCGGCTTTTGAGGTTGAGCGACTTTCGCCTGATCGGCGCTTGTCTCATCCTCTTCGTCGGAAACACTGGCAACCGACTTCCAATTGGACCATTCGATTTGGACGTCGTGCACCGCTTCGTTGAACGTCAAACGAAGTTCAATCTGACTTCTGACAAACACCTCCATATCGCCACTTGCTCCCTCAAATGTCGCGGGGGCTCGACGAGTATACGCCGGAGCAACTGATGTCAGCGTGGCCGTCCGCAGGACCGGCGGATCTCCGACCGTCAACTGAAACCACTCTGTCATCGCGCCGCCGCCGTAGACTCGATACCGCAGCGATTCGCGAGCACTCCTAAGCACAGACGTAAATTGTTGCGACTCAGAATTCAGCAGCATCGGTAACTCATCGATGATGCCTGACTCCGTGTGGAGCTCCAGTTTCACATCCGTTGGCATTTCACCCGGAACGCCTTTTCGCCATTGGGGGATGGCCGTAAATTCGACATCTGCATTCCGTGCGGCAACGCGATTACCTTCGGGCAGTTCAAAGTACAGATTGGAAGCCGCAGCGAGATTTGCGAACGGCATGACGAAACGCTGGGCGAGCAATCCTGAACCGGTTGGCCATAACAGAACCGGGATTAGAATCATCGCGAGGGCAACAGCGGCCATTCCACAACGTCGAATCGTAGAACGACTTTTGACGATCTCGGAAGGACGAGCCACCTGAATGTGCTGCTCGACACTCTGTCGCAGTCGTTCCTGCATGATTCGCGTACTGACATCCGTGACGTCGACGGATTGCTGAATGGAGATCAGAGTCGCGACGGATTCCTGCAGTTCCGGAAACTCCAAATCCACCGCCGCACCGAGTTCATCGACTGGCGGAACCTGCAGCAAAGGAATGATCAACCTTCGCGCAGCAATGATCGCCGTAAGTAACAGCGTGAGGGCTAAAAATGCGAGGCGAAAAAGACCGGGCAGTGAGAGCAGATAATCCAGACCACAGGACAGCAATACTCCGGCGATCAATATGCTGACTGTTTCCGCGGTGCCGCGCAACGCCGACTGAATTCGAATACGTCGCCGAACACGCTCCAGCAAGTCAGACAATCCCGCCACTGATGTGGATGCATCTGAGATCACCGGAAGCTCCGAAGGGGACGAGTATGAGAATTCACGTTTCTGGCCGCTACACAAATAGTACTTTGAGCATCAACGCTTGTGTAGCAGTAACGTCAGAACGGCAGGATTCGAATCCCATTCAAGCTGCACAAACCGTAGGGTGGGACCAGCGTAGCGCCGGCCCACCGTTTCCTGTATCCGTGGGCCGGCGCTACGCTGGTCCCACCCTACAACTGTCCGATTCAAGAACTGCGTTGCCGAGGCCAGAACGAACCTCGAAAGTGCGTTCGCGGATTTATCTGTGGTTCAAAAATCACCGATCAGAATTTCAGCACATCCGGATTCACAACATTCTGCGGAGTCCCAGCAAGGAAGGCCCGGATGTTTTCAACACACCCCATCGTCAACTGGTCGATCCCTTCCTGAGTCTGATCGGCCGTATGAGGCGTCAGCACGACCTGCTCGCAGCTCAGAATCGGATGTTCGAGTGGCAGCGGTTCCTGATCAAACACATCCAGACCCGCTCCGAAAAGTGCTCCACGATGCAATGCGTCAGCCAGCGCGGCTGAATCCACAATGGCTCCGCGAGCGGTATTGATCAGAATCGCCGTCGGCTTCATCATCGCGAGCTGTGCCGATCCAATCAGGCCGGCTGTCTTTTCTGACAGTCGAGTATGCAGAGAAATCACATCCGATGTCCGGAGTAATTCTTCCAGCTCAACATAGCGAAAGCCGAGTCGTTCCGCTTTAGAAGCATCGGGATGAAGACTCCAGGCGACGACATTCATCCCAATCGCTCGGCAAAGGCCGATCATCGCACAGCCGATGTTGCCAGTGCCAATGATCCCGATCTGCTTTCCGCTCAGCGACATCCCCAGATCACCGCGCCAGCGACCAGCCTTGAGTTCGGATGTCATCCAGGCTGCTCGGCGAGCCACGGCCAGCATCAAAGCCAGAGCATGCTCGGCCACAACCGTCGCAGTCCGACCGGGAATATTGCTGACGACAATTTTTTGTTCGGTCGCGGTCGGCAGATCAATCGCGTCGTAGCCGATTCCGCAGACCGCAATCATCTTCAAATGAGGAAGCTGCTGCAGAACCGCGCGAGGAATTTTCAGACTACCTCGTGAGTTCAACAGGATGTCCGCATCCTTCAAACGGCGAGCCTTTTCGGCATCGTCAGCTGGGCGATCAAGGTGCAGCCGAACGTCTGCAAATTCCTCCAGCAGCTTCAGATGAGGAGAACGACTGACCATTGGCGGCGAGTCAGCGGGAATTACGATAAGTGGTTTTGCAGACATGATTCAGAGATGAGAGATGCAATAATTTGCGGAAACAGTTGAGTAAGCATTTTATGCCACGAGATTTATTCGACCTCGCCGGGAACAGCATTCGAATCGCCGATCTGCATCGGGAAATCTCGCACATACAGAATTCGGCCTTCCCGCTTCACGTCCGAACTGACCGTCATGTCCTGAATGGCTGGGACAGGAGCATAGATCAGAATTCTTACACGTCCCTCAGGCAGCTCAAAGCGTTTGAGGTCTGCATAAAAGTCGTCTGCCGCGCTGCGCGCGACAAGTTTCAGCAGAGACTTCTGAAAACACTCCGCGACCGGATCATTCGCTTCATCAGGATAATCAGGTCCCCGTGTTCGACCGGGCGTAAGGATTCCAGCAAAGCCGTCGTCGAATTCATGCACCGGCGCGCAGAACGTTGTCAGCAGCGAGGCGTTTCCAGCGTAGGTCAGTTGTTTCCTGGAATCATCAGCTTTCAACGTGTGAATGCGTTTTCCGTGGACTACGAAATACTGATTGTCCTTATACAACGGAAACTTGTCATTAAACGACAAAGTCAATGCCGTCAGTTCCGATCCGTTTTGTTCAACATTCGCAATAGTCAGATTCCAATCGTCCATCGTAAGTCGTCGACGGAAGATCATCGATTGGCTGCTGAATGGAGGAACGCGAGCAACAAAGCTGGCCGAGTTTCCGGAAGTCATAACGGCATCTGCACGCTCATCCGCAGCTCCGGATGCAAGCAGCGTCTGGCGATCTTTATCGTCAAGCGTGTAAAGATCTCCAGACGTCACAAACAGCGTTCGATACTCCAGCGAACTCCAGTGCGTCGCGTCTTCCGCGCGAGCGACCGCCAGCGTATGCAGTGATGTTGTTTCTCCATAACCACGCTGACCAACGAACAGAAAAATCAGACTGAAGAAAACAGCCAGTCCTGCGATGGCTCCGTAGGTCACAAGGAAATGCAGACGACGCTGCTTCGACAGGATCCAACAGCCCGGGAAGATCAGACCCACATAACACATCGACAATAGAAAGATCAGAATCCAGGCATGGTCCGGCTGAGTCAACTCTCGCATCCACATCAAAATTTCATCGTCATTCACCGTCGCTTCTTCCTGAGCCGTATTGCCCCCGGTGCCGATCTGATTGAATGATTGTTCGGGCTCCGCTACATCCTGGGTAAGTCCTGGTGGCGTCACGACCGGAGTCACGACCTGCAGACTGAGTCCGTCTCGCTGGAAATCGTGTCGCGTCACCAGACCATTGCCGACGGGAAACTCCGGGAACGGTTCATTGAGCGGAGCGAGAATACCGGAAAACGACAGCGTCTGATTGTTGCCGTCTTTCATCAGATGCAATTGGCCACCGGATTTCAGCCACGACAACAAAGCCTGCTGACGGGGAGCTTCCCAGTCCGGCGCATGATCAAGAAACAAGGCATGCAGCCCGTTCATCGCAGTCGCATACGGCGGAAAAATCTCCGCCGGCATATGCTTGATCGTCGTCGGAGACTTTGTGGCCACTCCCTGCTGATCCAGAATCACAGCAGGCAACGAAAGCTGAGCTTCCTTGAAATCTCGATTGCGATCAAAGATGGCTCGCGGTTGATCCATCGGGTCGAATGTATATGTTTTCTCCTCCGTCTTCAGATCAAAATACCAGGTGGCCATATTGCCCAGGATGTACGGATAGAACTGTACCCAGCGACGTGAGTTCGGGCTGACAAATACGGGCTGAGTCGAAATGCCGCCGACTTCATTGAGTGCTCCGGTGACACGTCTCAGGCGTGCTGTCGCCTCAATCGGCTGGTCGCTCAGATTGTCCACCAGAATTGACAAGGGCATGAATTGGCCTGTGACAACTCGACCATCAAACCCCCACACCACTTCAACGACTCGGAGCTGCTGACTGTCCTGAGCAATCACGGTCGGGGCAAAAATGCTGCCGACAATCAAGGCCATCAAAAACATCGGCGTTGTTCTGTTCACATTGCCCCTTCCGATATGAGCGTGGCCGATGACTTTTCAATGAGTGGAGAATTCATCGGGATTCCGTCATCAAGCCGCTGCAGCAATCGCGGAGCCAGTGTTAATGTCAGGCCGCGAAAGCACAACATCATCAGGATATGCCACGCAAGGACGAGCACAGACACAAGTACGGCTGTTGATCGTAATCTGGAGAACGCATAGAACGGTGCCGTTTTAGAAATCCCCGCGAGTCTGTTTGATGCGAGGATGCTCTCATTGGCCCAGATACTTCCGTCGGGACGCATGAGACAGCAGACAGAGGACACCGTCGCCGTTAATCGTTCGATCTTCTCCTGTTGCTCGATTTCAGCTCTTGGGTCCCAGCCCTGACTTGGAAGGATAAAGTTTTCGGAGAAGCGTTGTTCCTGGATGCCAAAAAACGGGCTCAATGTGGACACTCCGAAGCTATATCCGAACTCACCCGGCGTTAACAAAAAAGCAGAGCCTGCAACCCAGACGCCCAGGACAGTGATAGCCGCCATGACAGAGCGAGCCTGTGTCGGCGAACGTAACCCCATCAGGGCCGAAAGCCAGACAATCAGATGCATTGATGTATACGTAGTTGCCGCGACCATGGCACCGTAAAAAAGAATAGTTCCAAGGGTGCTCAGCGACAGACTTCGAACGATCTGCACGATATCAAAGTGCATTAAAAACAGTGTCAAATGAATGGTCAGAATCGGGATAGAGAGCACAATCATCAGTCGATGAAGTCCGGCCACTTTCTGGCTGATGATTTCGCGGCTGGACATTGGCGTCGACAGCAGGGCTTCCAGCGTTTCACGAGTTCTCTCAGAGGAGATCATCGTGGAGGCTTTCATTGACAGAATCATGGCCGTAATCGCCCACATCAGAAACAGGAGTACTCGCAGGCCATCAAAGTCTGCTGTCATGGAGAACGTGGCGGTGGCGAGACAAATGAAAAGCACTGGTCCTTCCAGCACAATCAGGACTCGAAACAAATACCGAGCCTTCCCGAGCGACTTCTTGGATCGTTCTCGCCAGGCAACCGGGTCAAATGCCGGCAGCGAGTCATAGTCTTTAATCAGAACGACACCGCCTGTCGTGTTGTCGTTCAGCTTTGTAAAGAACGTGTCGACCCGCTTGAAGACTCGCAACAGGACCGAGGACGAGGACACAAACGCACGGCGGATGAGAAAGAATCGAGCCAGCAGGACAAAGAACCCGGAAGCCATCAGAGACGGTACAGACATCGAGATCAGCAACATGACTCGAGTCATCAATTGGCCACCTGCAGCAGCGGAAGACTCCCGCAGTGCTTCGAACAGCATCTGTTGAAGCCATCCACGGTTCGACATGTAAACGTTGTACTCGTTCATCCCGCCAAACGCAAAATTCCAGACATCAAAAGGCGTGACCACTGGATACAGATAGCCAAAGCCCATGATTTGCGTAAACATGACAATCATTCCCACGACGATGTAGGAACAAATAAACGCCGAAGCTGTTGTGGAGAACCATGAGCTGCACAGCAATCCAATGCTGGCATAGAAAACACACTCGCACAGCAGCAGCCACAAAGTGCTCAGCAGCACTGTCGTGTCGACGCCACCCAGTGAATAGACAAACGCCAGAACTGGAAACGTGAGTAACAGAAAAGTCAGCATCGGAACCAGCCGACTGGCCAGCTTCTCCAGAATGATCGTCATCGGTGAAAGACGAGTCACGAAGAGCGTGCCCAGAGTGTTCCGCTCTTTTTCAATCGTGACAGCACCACAAATGAGTGCTGGCATCAACAACTGAACGCTGTGGAACAACATTGGTACCAGAGCACTGAAGATAACTCCACCACTGCCGTTGAACTTATTTGGTACCCAGCCACCGCCAGGATTTGCAGTCTGCGAGATGACCTGCATCACTCGAAAGTATTGCACCATCACAATGGAAAGGATGATAATCGCCCCTGCGAAACGGACGATGTACGTTCGCCGACGATTCGATAACTCGATCAATTCTCGTCGCAGCAGCGGAAGTTCCGGAATCAGGCGAAGCAGGCTCACGCGGTTTTCCCTTCCGTCAGCTTCATGAACGCCGTCTCCATGTCCATCGCTTCGGGCTGAAACATCGTCAGCCGAGCTTTCTCCTCAACAAGTGCCTGGTGCAGATCGCCGACCGAAAGCTGATCTTCATGCAGACGAATCTCCCAGCGATCGACCTGCTTTTCTACCGTTTCGACGCCCGCGATGCGCTGCACGCGTTCCATCAGATCCGCAGCCGGATTCTCAATGCGCACGTGAACGACTCGACGAACCTGCAATTGCCGATAGATATCATTCACCGACCCCTGCGCGACCATCTTGCCAAGTTCCACGATGCCGATTCGTGTACAGAGCTGACTGAGTTCCGACAGAATATGACTGCTGATCAGAATCGTCTTGCCCATCTCGCGCAGGGCTTTCAATAGCTCTCGCATTTCGATTCGGGCACGAGGATCTAGGCCGCTGGAGGGTTCGTCGAGCAACAGAACCTGAGGATCATGCAGGAGAACTCGCGCAAGCGCCAGGCGTTGTTTCATTCCGCGAGACAATCCGTCGACAGGCGAATTCGCCTTGTGAGTCATGTCAGTCAGTGTCAAAACGTCGTCGATGGTTCCTTTACGTTTGGATACCGGAAGTTTGTAAGCCGCAGCAAAGAAATGCAGATACTCCAGAGCTGTCAGGTCTTCATACACTCCGAAGAAGTCCGGCACGAAGCCCATCACATCGCGGACCTTCTGAGCCTGACTCAACACATCCAGGCCACAAACCAAAGCAAGTCCGCGAAACTTAGGCTGCAGGGTCGCGAGTACTCGAAAGGTTGAAGACTTGCCCGCACCGTTTGGTCCGATGAATCCAAAAACCTCGCCCTGAGGAATGTCGAGCGATATGCCTTTCACAGCTTCAAACTTGCCGTAGCTGACTCGCAGATCCCGAATGCAAATCGCCAAAGGAGTAATCTTCCCGTTTGCCACCGACGCTGAAGAATTTGCATTCGGAGTTAACGCGAACGCATCCGGCGAATTACTTGAGGCTTGCATAGTTCAACACATTCGTTGTTCAACGCACTTTATAGTTCAGAACAGTCAATCAAGATGTTGTACAGGACGCGGATCCTTGTCGCGTCAAATTTTGTCCAGCAATCTGGACGCAATGCCCGGCCAGGTAAAAAATCTTTGGCGGTCCGGTCTATTGCTGATGTCGGTGTACTCTTGTTTCGCGAGGAATATCTGCCCATCGATTCCGCGTTTTCGCTGAACGGCGAGCCGCAGTCGGAGGCGAAATCGAGCAACGAGGCTTGCAGCCTGCCGTTAAACGATTAAATCAACACCCGGTTTGTATCAATCACTATTATCAAGCCTCGCCCCCCAAACACCGCCCCAACCGCGGATTCTAGAAGCCTCAATCAGCGATGTCGAGAAGGCCGAATAGGGAGACCTTTTCGTTTACGAAGCGAACAGCACGTAGATCAACTGCTCCGTCGGGAACTCAGTGAATCCGAGCGTTTTCAATCAAGCGGTAAACGAGTGTCGTGAATTACAGCAAATTTTGCCGAAGGGCAATTTCAGTGATACTTGCCCGCGTTTCTGGTGAGTCCTCTGCCGTGATGTATCTTCTCGCTGTATTTCTCCTTCTTTTCACCGCCTGGATGTTTCTCGGCTGGATGATCGGAGAATCGCGCGATATCCGGTGGATGCGAAACTGGTGTGCCGGGATTTTTGTCGTGATGGCGATTCTTATCTGCCTCGGTGGAGGAGCCGTTTTCGCACGCCGGTCGACGCAAGCCTCCTGCCGCGCATCACTCGAACAATTTGCGAGGCTGCTGGAAGAACGCGCCGAAGAGGGCCGAATTCAGGACGTTCGCGATGCGATTAGCCACCTCGCCAATCGGCCCGATGAATGGTCCAGCCATAGCCCGGATATCCTCAGCCGCATCAATGAGGTCACGCAAGCCCTCGAAAAGACGTCCTTGAACCGAGTCGCGACGAAGGCGTTCGGACAAAAAGTAGCCCAATAAGCCTGTCTTTTCGCCCTCACGAAACCGCAATTGCAGGTCGTAAAAAACTTGTCACCGTTCATCGCCCGACGACGGCGTACGGTGTATTTGTCTGGTAAGTGCGATCCTGGCCGCGTATAAATAGGTGAGAAATAAGGTCGTTCGTCGAACTGACCTGCAGGCCATTCTGTTCTTCCCTAAGCCCTGCCTCCCATTCTGCTGGACAATGTGCATGCTGATTCATGGCTCACAGATCCGAACCGCGATGGTCGCGATGCTGCTGTGTCTGGGCTTCGGTTTCGCGAATGCTCAGGACGATCCTTCACAGCGGCCCCTGCCGTTGCCGGAACGTGGCGTGGCCGATCTGCCTCAGCACATGGAACTGCTGAAACGTTTGCGGTCGCTTGTAGAATCTCAGCAGAAGAATTCCGAACAAGCCCAGAAGGAATCTGACACACTGCCGCAACTGCCCGAATTGCCGTCACCGGCTGATGCCCCTTCATCGCAGCAGAAAAAGAACGAAGCGACTCCTGAGAAATCTCCCTTTCAGCCTCAACAACTGCAGCAGTTTCAGGAAGCCCTGAAGAATCTCGCCAGCAAATTGCCGCCAGGGTTCGTGCCGCCGGATTTAAGTTCTGTGCCGCCCGATCAACTCCGCAAAGCCATGGAGAATCCCGCGGTCCAGCAGCAGATGAAGCAGATGCTGGAGCAATTCGCAAAGGACGGTGTGTTGCCAAAACCTGGCGACAACGGATCTCAGTTGCCTGTTCCGCCGCAGAATGATGCGTCAACAACTCCACCACAAAATGATGTTTCACAGAATGATGTAACACAAGAGGGTTCGCGGAAGAATGAATCACGGGAAAACAAACTGAACAATCGACCGTCTCCAGGTAACCAAGAGGGTCAGAATAAGCCGTCCGAGAATGCTCAGCGGGATCCCGTGCAACGCGATGATTCACCAGAAGTACGATCCAGGAAACCTGGCGAACAGAATTCTCCCGGTCCCGATGAATCGGCGACAGGCGAGTCTGCGCCAAGCGACTCTGAAACTACTGATTCCGCTAACGACGCTCCGCCCGGATCTCTGCGTTCTCTTCGAAGCTTCCTGAAGAAGTTGGCAGAGGATACCGGAATGAAGTCACCGGATGCTTCTCAGGACACGCCGACTCAAGGCGAATCGGATTCCCGAACTGCGGCAGAAGAGCAAGTGATGCCACCCGAGCCGAAGAACTCATCCAGCAACAACAGTTCTTCGAGCAATAGCAGCGCCGCTTCACCACGCAGGCCGCTTCGCAAACGAGAGACTTCGAAGCCCAGAACACCACCGTCGGCTGATTCCTCAATCAGTCCGGCACCAAACGCGAATCGCAATGAGTCTGGACAGTTGCCAGGCACTTCTCCAAATCCTGTGACCCCGCCAAATACATCACCGGGAGCAGATGATCGGGAGAATTCCCCAGACGCGAATTCTTCAGACAACAGCCCTGGGCTTCCGAATCCGTCGTTTTCAAATCCGCCACAAGGGATGAAAATTGATCCCGAGACCGCGCGGAAGCAACTTGAGGATCTTCAGAAAACGCTCGAACGCATGAAGCAGCTTGATGAAGAATCGAACTCGGAGCGGTTGCCAACAGAGGAATTGCCGTCCGCGAATCGTCAGCCTGCTCGACCCAACTCAAACGACGATGCCCGCGCCGCCGATTCAAACAGCATCGCTCCATCGCCAAACAGGAATAATCGAATTGCGAACAAGCCTGATTCTGACAACAGCAACGGTGAACAATTGTCGGAATCTCTGCCGGATGTTGATGAGTTTCTGCGGGAGCAGTTAAAGAACTTCAAGCTTCCGCCAGACGCCTTCCCTGGCGGCAACTCGGGCAATGAATCATCGTCGCCCGGAGCAAATCCCGTCGACGATCCTCGTGGGGCAAATGCCAACAATGGGGCGCCGAACAACAAACTTCTGCGTAGTTCTGAAACTCGCGATCTGTACATGGAACGCCCACTAAAGCCAGAAGATATCCAACGCTTGAAGAACACACTGCGTCGCGAGAATACTGAGCGGCCCGGCAACGCATCATCGCCACAGGGGAACGAAGGGTCTGGCAAGCCTCCGATTGATATCGCAAAAGAACTAGAGCAACGCGGATTCGGCGACACGCTGCAAAAGCTTGTCGAGCGTGCTAAAGAAGAAGCCAGGAAGCCTCGCACTCCATCACAGAATCCTGCCGACACTCAGGACATCGCAGGCAACCCAGCGGGAAGTAAGTCCGCGATCGAAAACGCCATGAATGGAGCAACGGAAGCAGCGAAGAAGGCCGATCCTGAGCTAAGCAAATCAATGGCGAAGATGCTGGATGGTCTGAAAGATGATCTGGTGAAGATCGCCAAAGATGCCAAGTTCAATGATCCCCCGGAACGATCTCGCAGTGACCGTACTGCAACTCCCCCTTCGCCGTCCGAATCGAACTCGATGATCGACACGCTTCGCAAGTCGGCCTCGGAGATCCTCGCCGGACCCTCGCGAACTTCCAATTCCGGCAACAGTGCGGCCTCAAGTCCATCCTCCGCATCGAGTGCATTCAGCGGCGAGTTTGATTTCACTCCCGTGCTGGTATTTGCCGGCGTTCTGGCAGCATTGGCCATTGCGTTCTTCGGGCTTCGTCACGTCAAATTGCGTTCCCCCAACGCAACGGAATTGCAGTTTGCCGGTCCGCCGCTCAAGCCATCCGACATCAATAGTCGAGCCGACGTGGTACGCGCGTTTCATGAATTCGCCATGAGGTCTGCACAGTCTGTTCAGTCCTGGTGGACTCACCGAAACGTGCAGCAAGCGATTCTGGAGAAAGCTCCGGAATATCGAGCGGCGGTTGAAACGCTGGCCAACACTTACGAGCAGGCTCGATACCTTCCGGTGGAACAGGAATTGTCCCCGGAACAACTGGAATCCGCTCGCTCAGCGTTGCAGCAATGCAGCCGAAAAAACAGCAACGGCTAGCGGTCTTGTTGATTTATTCGTTTAACGGCAAGCCGCAGTCGTCGTCGCTCGATTTCTCCTCCGCCTCCGGCTCGCCGTTAAATGAAAATGCTCCATGCGGAACCAAATCAACGGATCAAAAGCATTTCGCCTTCCAACAACTTAAGAAACAAAGCTCATGGATATCCCGAAAATCATTCGCGCACTTCAGATTGCTTTGCCACCGGTTGTTCGCTGGAGCGGTGCTGTTGCGTCGCGGTTACGTCAGTTCAATATTGCCGTCGATGGCAAGTCATCCGGAAACGCAAACACTGATGCACTGACGCTGGCGGATCTATCAGTGCAGGAACTGCTGGTTGCAGCGTTACGAGACGCGGACCCGATTCTGCGAACCTGCCGCATCGAAGGTGAAGAGACGACTGGCGACATGGCTCTGTTTTCAAAAGACAGTCCGCTCGCGATCGCCATCGATCCCATCGACGGAACAAAACAGTATCGCGACAAAACTGGCAATGGCTATTCGATCATTGTGCATCTTCATGACGAATCGACCCCGCATTATTCACTGGTCTTCGCGCCGGAAATGGGCCCCACAGGAACATGGGTTGAGGTCACTCCGGAGCGAATTGTCTGCGGACCGGATGATGTCACGAAGACAGCTCGCGAAGTTCTCGATCAATTGCCAAATCTGATCGCTCGACGCGAATCGCTTGGAGCGGGAATCTATCTGATCGGCTTCCAGAAGCGGGATGCTCAGCGTGCCCGAGAAGTGGACCAACTGCAGGTCAACGGACGATCATTACAGGGCCGGACGTCCGACGAAATGCAGGGCAGTATTTATCCGCTGATGGCCACTGGCGAATATGCCGGATCGCTGATCCATTCACCCAATATCTATGACTTCCCTGTGTCCATGCATATCGCTCGAGTGCGTGGCGGTGATGCGGTCTGGGTCCACAATCGCCAGCCGGTCCACTATCGAGAACTCTGGATGGATACTCGCGCAGGAATGCTGCGATATCCCGGCATCGTGGCCTGCAGTGAAGACGCGGCGGTCATTGACGAACTTTGCAAACTCTCAAAAGCCTGGAGCACTGTTCGGTACGAGGATTGAGGCGGCTTTCAGTGTATTGCCAAGCAGCATTGCGATTGTCATCGGCCCAACTCCACCAGGCACCGGTGTAATCGCCGAAGCCACGGAGCTGGCTTCTTCGTAATGCACGTCACCGACCAGTCGTTCACCGACGCGATTGATCCCGACATCAATAACAACGGCCCCCGGTTTAATCATCGAGCCACGCAGGAACTCGGGAATACCAAGCGCGGCGACGATGATGTCGGCTGAGCGACAGACTTCGGCGATGTCCTTTGTTCGGCTGTGACACACAGTGACAGTGGCATCAGCACCTTTCTGAAGCAGCAGAGCGGCCATCGGTTTGCCGACGATGTCACTGCGACCAATCACGACGGCGTGTTGCCCGCAAGTCGGGATCGCCGACACTTCCAGCAAACGCATAACACCGGCGGGAGTACACGGCAGAAATCGAGGTCGCCCCTGAAGCATCAGGCCGACGTTCTCCGGATGGAAAGCGTCAACGTCTTTCGTCGGATGAATCGCGTCAAGAATGAAAGTGGCGTCGATATGTTTTGGCAGAGGCAACTGGACCAAAATTCCGTGCACGGTTGGATCGGAGTTAAGCCGTTGTACGAGATCCAGTAGTTCGTTCTGCGTTGTTGTTCCGGACAGGCGATGCAGAGTGCTGGCCAGCCCGGCCTTCTGACACGCGCGTTCTTTATTGCGAACATAGACTTCACTCGCCGGATCATTGCCAACAAGCACTGCGGCCAGATGCGGCGTCACGCCCGTGCGTTCACAAAAAGCCTGCACCGCCTGAGCGACTTCGTTGCGGGTTTGTTCGGCAATCAGTTTGCCATCAATAATCCGAGCACTCATGAGAACATCAACCCTTGCATCAAACAACAAACATCACAGACTTCGGAACAATCATTGGCGGCCAGCAGGTTTAACCAATTGCTCACCGGCTGATGGGCCAGTCGAATGTATCCGCTGACAGATTCCCTCTGTACTCATCACCCGAGTTGTATTCCATTCGGTGCGCAGGTCGCAAACGCATGGGCACCGGTCCCGCAAACGATAACCTCCTCCGATGCAGGGCCGTCTCATTTTGATGGACGGAATACTAATCCAGTTTCGGTCGTGTTCGTAATTTATTCCCGATCGCACGAAAGAATCCCGAGAACGAACTGCGACTGGTTGAGCTGACGCTTTGCCCCTTCGCATGCTTCAATAGATCAGCCAGTAATGCATCGGCTGAGGCGTAACGGTCCGTGGGATGACGAGCAATACAATTCAGAATAATCGTCTCCAGACCTTTCGGGATTTCACGGCAGACGTCTCGCGGTCGAACCGGCTCCGCTTCCAGAATCAGGCGGATCAATTCATCACGGTCAGAATGGTCGAAGACAGAACGCTGCAGGCAGAGTTCGTAAAGTGTCGCTCCCAGCGAGTAAATATCACATGCGGTACTCTGCTGCCCCATCAGACGTTCCGGAGCCATATACTTCAGCGTGCCCGCCACAGATCGATCTCGACCTGAAGACCCTGCAATCTTTGTTACCGGTCTGTTGGGATCAACAGCGGCCAGCGGCTGCGACAATCCGAAATCCGACACCCAAACTCGGCCTTCTGCATCCAGCAGAATATTCCCTGGCTTGATGTCGTTATGCATAATCTCGGCCGCGTGGGCAGCTCGCAAAGCCTGCGTCGCCTGAATGCCGACCTTGACGAAACTGGCCCATGATTTTCGAGTCAATCGGCGATCGGTGTCCGAAGTTGAATCCTGAATATCGGTTGGTGAGACAACTTCGGCATCCACGATCAGTCGCGGCTGGCGATCAACCTGCTGCCGTCGAATTTCACTGAGCGGAACGATCCCATCCGTTTCCTGCAGTCGCGAGATAATTCGATCGATTCCAATGCCATTGACGAACTGCATGACAAAGTAACAGTACCCGTTCTCCTGGCCATAGCGAAACACGGGGACGATATTGCGATGTCTCAGTTTGGCCGCGATGCGAGCTTCTCGTTCGAATCGCTCGACCCACTCTGGCACCACGGAAACTCGCCAGGGCAGAATCTTGACCGCCACAAGATGATCGGAATGCAGATCTCGCCCCTGATAAACGACGCCCATGCCCCCGCGGCCAACTTCCATCAACAGTTCGCAGTTCCCCAGCCGCGTAAACGGAAACCGCTCAGGCATATTGCGACGGATCGACTGAGCTTCCTTCTGGATGCGAGCATTCTCCAGCATCGCAAGGACCGGAAACACTTCACGGATCTTTTCGGCGTGTGGAGGAAATCGACGAGCATACAAGTCGACTGAGGGACTCTTTCCAGCTCTCAACTCTTCGACAAACTGAGATGCCAGCAATTCGAAAGGGACTCGCGACCGCAGTTCATGGCTCTCGTCTCCCGACGGAATCCCCAGTAAATGAAAGCTTGTGTCTTCCGCGCTGTCAGAGTCCTTTTCGTTCATGGAGAGCTTTTCCACAGGGATATTCCGGAGAACATCCTATCTGGGTTTCTCCTGCTTCCTTCTGCCGCTTGCTGAATTTGCAGGAACCCACGTATTAGCACTGGTGACTTTGATCTCGTGAACTTCGGCCGCCGAGATTGGTTGGTTTGTTCCCGACACGATGGGTCGAGCATCTCCGGCTTTGCGAGGTTCGTAGTCCGAGAGCCCATCGTCTCGCTTGTTGCGTCTTGAGGAAAGGATAAATCCCATATCTGCGTTGGGAACTTTCCCGAATCGCTGCAGGACTACAAAGACCATAAAGGCACCGACAATTCCTCCGACCGTCCACACGGCTGTCGGCAGAGAAGACGGGGACATGGCGGCAACTGTAAACAGGCTGCATCCCGCACCAAGTGCCAAAATGAAAACCGATGCCAGAAGGCTGCCTGCATCGTTTCGATTTCCGTGACCACGCCGTCCCATCGTGATTCTCGTCGTTCAGTTCTCTGCTTGCTGGCCGCACTTGATCGACCGGAAATCCCGGCCCCGCGCTCCCTCGGGAGCATCACATGTCTCTATTTTGTCTCACAAAACTCGGTCAGAGCCCGCAGTTTGATCATTTTGAGCCGGCCGACTCTTAGTGAACCGAGTCTACATCGAAATCCCCCGGAAGTCGACTGGCCTTTGGAGGGTCAAAAGTGGAAGTACAGTTGGTGATTTTGTGCGGTTCTCTGCAGCATGCCTCAATTCAATCCCATTTCCGTGTAACAGATCGAGTTGTATTTCGCTCAGACAGAAAACACGTCTGTCCTCCGAATAGAAAGCTCGCCCCATGTTCAAAAACAAACTCAAAAAAATTACGGAACTGGTGACTGGCCTTGTTGCAGCAGCCGTTGGCCTCGTAGGCGTTGCCGGAGAAAAGGACCTGTACTCCGATGTTCAGGCTGGCAGCGTCTTTGCTGCAGGCGACTCCTCGAAGGCAGCGGACTCGGTCGAGACTCCTCGGATCGCTCGCCGAATCACCAGCCTTGAACAACTTGCTCAATTGGTTCGGGACGCGAATTTCGAATCGAAAACTACCGAAGCCCGAACCGTAACAACGATAAAATCGCTTGAGCCGTGGCGGTTTCCGGTTTCAGTCACGCTCTCTGATGACGAGCAAACTTTGCAAATCGACGTGGCTTTGGGAGCGGTCTCAGACAAACAGGAGGTCGATGCCGCGAAACTGCTGTCCTTGCTGGAGGCCAACAAACTGCAGGCTAATGCGAGATTTGGATTTAACTCGGCTCGCAGCCGCACAGAACTGCTGGGGCAGATTCGGAACGATGGAGTCACCGGAGAATTGCTGCGTGACGAGATCAATCGGCTGGCTCTGATCGCCAAAGAATCCTCGCCCCTGTGGGAGATTGAACCAGCCCGAACACTATCGAAGACTGAGTCCTCGACCACGGCCCCCGAATCAGCCGTACGGCTGGAATCGGTGCTATCACCGGCGATTGCTCCAGCGAACTCATCAAATCCTGCGACCGGGGGAAATGGTGCTCCGGTTGCCAGTCCCCTCACCACTGCCGGAGCCGCATCGCCAACATCCAACGCAAATAATCCAGCGACGCCAGCAGTAACACCTCTCAGTTCCCCGGCGCCAACGAATATCGCTGCGGTCCGGCCGTCAGCGTTCACTGGCCGATGGTCGGCAAGTCGAGCCAGCAACGAGGCGTTTGCGATTCTGTTTGACGCCAATGGGACATTTGTGCTGGTCAGCATTCGAGAAGGAAAACAGGCCAAATCATCAGGAAAATTCAGCGTCAGCAGGTCTGAACTGACTCTGGAAAGCACCGATGGGACTCGGCTGAACGGCACGTTTCAGCTGACGTCGGCCAGCGAGTTTTCTTTTCAGCCGTCGTCGACGACCGGCATCGTGGCCGCACTTAACTTTCGAAAATCTCCGTAACAGACACGCAGCAACGACGCTTTCAGAAGTATCAGCAAGTGATTTATGCGTCCTTAGCAATCGAAGGGGCTTCCCATGACATCTACAAAACAGATCGCTACCAGCCACGGCTTCCGCTCAATACTCTGCACTTTGGCCATCGCGGCAACTTTGCTGACAACCAATGAGGCAGGAGCCAACAACGAAATTTACAAAAAGGCACTGCCTTCGACGGTTTGGGTTCTGGCAAAGACCGACGGAGAAACATCCAGCGGAACGGGCGTTCTGGTGGATCTCGAAAAGAAGCTTATCGTCACCAACTTTCATGTTGTGGGCGAAGCGCGAGCTGCGGTAATTTTCTTCCCGGTGTTGAAGGACGGAAATCCGATCGTCAGCCGACAGCATTATCTCGACAACGTGAAGTCACTTGGCATCCGTGGTCGAATCCTGAGTGTTGATCGCAAGCGAGATCTGGCACTCATCGAACTGGACAAACTGCCAGCCGACAGCACCGCAATTCCTTTGGCTGTGGCGACAATCAGCCCAGGCGAGAATGTGCAGTCCATCGGGAATCCGGGCTCAACAGACGCGTTATGGGCGTTTACTTCCGGCACCGTGCGATCCGTTTATCAGAAGACATTTCGGACCGGAGCCGGCGAACATGATTTCAAAGTCGTCGAGACACAAGCTCCGATCAATTCAGGCGACAGCGGCGGGCCTGTTGTGAACGACAAAGGAGAACTCGTGGCGATTGCTCAGGCCATTGCACCGAATGCTCGACTGGTCAGCTATAGCGTTGATATCTCCGAAGTGAAAGAGTTCCTCGCCAGCCCCTGGAAGCCCGCGCCGCTGCCCGCTTCGGACCTGCTGACTCGCGCCGATCTGAAGTTCACGGTTCACAAGACCGGACATCTGGAAGTGGAGTTTGAGGAGAAGGATGTTGAGAAACAAAATGTGTTCGTGACAAAAGACGTGGAGTATTTCGAAAAGGCCGACGTTCGCAAGATCTGGTCTCTGGCCGGCACATTGAAAACCGCTCCGAATCTGGATCTGACGCTGAGGATGCTGGAACAGAATGCTCGCACAAAGCTGGGAGCGTGGATGACGGAACGCAGCGAGACAGGTGAATACATGCTGATCTATTGCGTCAAACTGGATGCAACGGCTTCGCCGGAGGCCCTGAAGAGCACCATGGAATACGTCGCTAAACTGACCAGGACAGCCAAGAAAGATCTGCTGCCCAAAGAAGCCGGCACGACAGCGTCACAGACACTGGATTCCTGGCTGACGCAATAATCATGCTCACTCAGCAATTGAGTGGTGAGCAATATCGAGCAGTGAAAGGGGACTTCCAACAGCTCCGAAGATGAGGGTTTGATACGACGGTATCAAGCCCTCAATTCGTTGAACGGCAAGCCGCAGGCGAAAGTGATCGGCATAAACCAATGACTGCTCACAAGGTCTCTCGGACGGTGTTCAGCTTATTCGTTTAACCCGACGCCAAAGGCGAGGCATTTAACTTTGATTCCTCCCCGCTGGGGTCGGGTTAAACGACTAAATCAACAGCTGTTTCACGCCGGGGGACCGCAGGTTCAGCAACCAAAATGTGACGATTTTCAGTGGAGTCGTTCTTATCAGAAAATAATCTTCGAATTCGCATGTAACAAATCCGCGAGAGTTTCGCTGAGTAACTCAGACAGACATTCAAACCTCTGAAACACTCCTGAAAGGAAATCGATCATGACACGTTCATCAAAGAAACTTCTGCTACTCGCGGCGACTCTGGCGACATCTCTCAACAGCCTGACAACTCTGGAAGCGGGTTGCCACGGCAGCTCTGGTCGTCGAGTTTACTCCAGTCATAATCACGTGAGTCACCCGGTTCATTCACAGCCGTACTACTCACATGAAGTGATCTCCCATCCGCAGCCGGTCTATGTGCATTCTCAGCCAGAACCGGTCTATGGCTCGGGGCCGTATTCTTCAGTTCCAGTCACGTCGTCTCCCTTTGGCGTGCAAGTTCAGCAGGGTTCTTCCATCGGAGCAACTCCGGTTTCATTGGCCCAGCAGGTTCAAATGACGCAGGGAACGCAGCAGGTTCAGCTTCCACAGAACGCTTTCCCGCAATCAACGCTTCAACAGGGGGCTGTTCAACAGAGCTTGCCACAGCAGGGGCTGCCTCAACAAGCTGCAACTCAGCAGCCGGGATTGCAGCAGTCTGGCTCCCAACAAATCGGCACAGCGTCCGTTGATACGACTACCGCGGCCGAGCTATCCGCACTGCAAGCTCTTGGCGGATTCGCACCGCCTCAGGCTGTGAGCGCTGCCGCGGCACCGCAAGCCCAGTCGGTTCCCAATACCGCACCAGGGTACGTCGGGAACTGGATAGCCAGCATGTCGAACGGTGCTCGTGTGCAACTCGCACTGAATGCTGACGGAACGTTCTCGTGGTCGGCGGTCAATAGTGCCGGAAACGCCAGCACGTTTCAGGGAAGCTATCAGTTCGACGGCACTACGCTGACACTCAATCGCGGCAACGACAATCAGAAACTGGCCGGAGCGATAACATTCACCAGCGCCGGAACGTTCAACTTTAAGTTGTCAGACGCACAGGCGGGCAGTCTTGCGTTCACTCGAAGCTAATCACCACATTCAGAGAAATCCGCATCACACTTAGATCAGCCACAGGCCGGTGACTCGGGGAAAGTCACCGGCCTTTTTCGCTTTGGCTCTCAGGAGAACCTGCTGGTGCAATCCCGGCGGCCCAGCATTTCAGCAGATGATTTCGCGATCCGGCCCGACTATTTCCTGCAGTTCTTGACCATCATCGGTCGACCTCGTTAAGCTGGTGCCTCGATTTACGCGGTCGGGAAGTGCCTTAACGTCCTGCCATCGCGTGAATTCCCGCCTCGAATCTCATCGTCCCGCCTCAATCTTCTGCCAGGACTTTTCGCATGCTCACGATCTTAGGGCGAAATAACTCCGCACGCCGTGGCTTTTGTGATGGTGCCTCACGCCGTGATTTTTTGACCATCGGCGGCATGGCCCTGGGAGGCATCAGCCTGAAGCAGACACTGCAGGCAGAAGAAGAGACGAACGCTGGTCGATCACACAAAGCAATCATCAACATCTACCTGCCTGGCGGACCACCTCATCTGGATATGTGGGATCCCAAGCCGGATGCTCCTCGCGAAATCCGCGGTGAGTTCTCCGCGATCGCAACGAAGGTTCCGGGCATCTTCGTCAGTGAGATGTTTCCGAAGATGGCGGCAATGATGGACAAGTTCGTACTTGTTCGATCGCTCGCCGACTCCGATGGTGCTCACGATGCTTATCAGTGCATGACGGGCCGTCGCAAAGGAGCTCGTCAGCCTCCCGGTGGCTGGCCTTCTGGCGGTGCCTGGGTCTCAAAGATGAAGGGCCAGGTGACGCCCGCGATCCCGGCTAATGTGGCGATGATGTACAACACTGGTAACCGAACATGGGGTGAAGCGGGCGATGGCGGCTTTCTGGGAGTTGCCCATTCGCCATTCAATCTCGTTGGAAGAGAAGCTCGCAGTCGTCCCGATAACATGATGCTGAACGGGATCACACTCGACAAACTTCAGGATCGCACAACCCTGATGAAATCGCTTGATCGTTTCCGTCGCGATGCCGATCAACGCGGGCAGATGGAAAGCCTTGACGTCTATACTCAACAGGCGATGGGAATTCTGACAACGTCTAAACTGATCGATGCTCTGGATCTGACTAAAGAGGATCCTCGGATCGTGGCCCGCTACGGTCAAAGCAGCGAAGCCTTCCAACGCGACGGCGCGCCGCCGATGGTGGAGAACCTTTGTCTGGCTCGAAGATTGGTCGAAGCAGGGGCTCGGTTTGTGTCTTTGAACTTCAGTCGCTGGGATTGGCATGGTCCAGATGGCATGAACTATCCGAAGTGCCGCGAAGAATGCCCAAGACTCGATCAGGGCCTCGCTGCTCTGGTGACTGATCTGCACGAACGAGGTCTGGATCGCGATGTTTCGATTGTCGTCTGGGGCGAATTCGGACGGACTCCCAAGATCAATACGAACAACAGTCGCGATCACTGGCCGCAGGCGAACACCGCAGTACTCGCCGGTGGCGGAATGCGAACCGGGCAGGCTGTCGGTTCTACAAATCGCTACGGCGAACAACCGCAGTTGCGTCCGGTGACGTTTCAGGAGATCTTCGCGACCCTGTACCACTGTGCCGACATTGATGCTCAAAATACGCGAGTGTTCGACTTGTCGGGCGTCCCGCAGTACCTCGTCGATCCCGGCAGCAAGCCGCTGCATGAAGTTGTCTGATAGAGTTAACAACAACAAAACGTCATCGAATCTTTTGATCCGGCAGTTCTGTCTTGATGCCCTGATCGAGGGGCATCTTATCGGTCTCCGCAGTCAGTCCTTCGGCCGCCAGCAATTCTGTCAGATCTTGAGCCAATTGTTCCTGAGTCTTCAGATGTTCCGGCTGTCCCGCGAGATTGTGTCGCTCCTCAGGATCTTCCTTCAGGCTGTACAGTTCCGCCTTGTGACGATCTTTTGAACCGTCACCATGAGGATACCGAATGAACTTCCATTCGTCTGTCCGGATACCGCGCACATTCGGCGTGTAGGGAAACTGCTTCTCGTAGTTGTACTCATAAAACCACGCCTTGCGCCAGTCGGGATCGCCATCATTCACCAGCGGCACCCATGATCGTCCCTGGATCTTTTCCAGTGATGGAGCGCCGCAAAGTTGCAACAGACTTGGTGCAATGTCCATGGTCAGCGTTTGCGACGCAACAATCTTCCCCTGTGGCAACCCGGGACCGCAGGCAATGATGGGAATGTGAATGCTGGGCTCATGCATCGTCCGTTTGTCGACCATGCCATGCTCACCTTCCAGCAGACCATTGTCGCCCATGAATACGATAACCGTGTTCTGCAACTGGCCAGTTGTCTCGAGGTGTTCCACAAGTCGTCCGACGCTGTCGTCAACGCTCAGTACAGTCCCCCAGTAGGCGTGAACCATATTCTCAAAATCCTTGACCGCCTCAGGGCGATCGTCAGGGAATTTTTTCCGCCACTCAAACAGCGGTCCGTAAATTCCGTGCCAGGTCCTGAGTCGCTGACTGATCCACTCGGGCTTATCTTTCAAATTAAAAGCACTCGCAGGGTAGGGCACCTTGACGTCATCAAACGCATGAGCGTACTTCTCTTCGGGAAAGTAAAACGAATGCGGAGCTTTCTGGCCGATGCACAGAGCCCACGGCTTCTCCGCACTCTGCTGCTTCAACCAGTCGATCGCGTAATCAGTGACGACGTGAGTGTAATAGCCTTTCGGAGTTTCCCTACGCTGGCCGTTGACGTTCCACTCGGTGTCGAAATACTTGCCCTGACCCTTATGAGTCACAAACCAATCGAAACCAGGACGTGGTTCGTCGTTGTTTTCTCCCATATGCCACTTGCCCATATAGGCAGTGGAGTAACCTTCTTTTTGAAGCTGGCCGGGCCAATGCGGCAGTTCGGAAGGC